>Ga0156699_106_pt1 | contig 6861 bp, 5 predicted proteins | sample RifOxyC2_FD_112028 | JGI IMG/M metagenome (GOLD analysis project Ga0156699, IMG submission 112028) | Candidatus Magasanikbacteria bacterium RIFOXYC2_FULL_42_28 | reverse complement strand
AGGCAGTGTCACCTTTTTACTCGGTTCGTATTTGCCCGCTTCTGGCTACTTGGGCTACGGCTGCTGGTATCGCGGCGGTCGGCGGGCGAACTTGGGCGGGGGCGATCCGTGGAATCAGGATTCCGACATCGGTTGTCGCTCCGCGGTGGGGTTGGGGCAGAAATTGGAGTTTGGGGATTGATTTTTATTTTGGTTTTGGTTTTTTTACTTTGTCATTGCGAGGAGACCCAAAGGGGCGACGTGGCAATCTCAATGTTAGATTGCTTCGCTTCGCTCGTAATGACAGATTTACAATCGCGGTGAATAGCCACCGGCCTTGGAGCGGGCTACCGCAAAGTTGACGCGTCTATAAAACACAAAAATATTTCCATAATTAAATTGGAAGAAATGTGTGGCGCGAACTAACACACTTGAACCCCACCGTGTTGAGTAATATCCATACCCGTTTGGGTTTGTATAGCGCGACCGGCGCACTTTGGATTACTGCGGTTTTTTACCAAAGTTTTGGACGGATATTATCACCACCCGACCCGTCAACTTGGGCAACGGCAACTGGAATCGCGACAATCGGCAGGCGAACTTGGACAGGAACGATCCGAGGAATCAGAATTCCAACATCGGTTGTCGCTCCGCGGTGCGGTTCAAACAGTTTGTAGAGATTTCATCCAACCGCCGAGCATTCGGCCGATTTCGCGCAATTTGGCTTGGGTTTGGAATATTTTTGTTTCGTTGACAACTTTAAATTCTAAAAATAAACGCAATTTTAAGGTGGCAATTTCTAATTGAGCGTTGGCTTTAATTAGAAAATTTGCTTTTAATGGTTTGGGCGCGTTTTTGGCCATTATCAAATTTTCCAAGCCGGTTAAAACGGTATTTTCTAAACTTTGTCCGAGCGAATAGCGCCAGCGTTTTTCGCAGTGGTTGTTAATATCAACAATCAATTTATACACCTCGTAGGTCTGATTGATTATGGGTAATTCTTCCATAGTAGAAAATGATAAAAATAAAATAGATTTTGGTTTGGGTAATATTTATCAAAGTTGGTTTAAATTCAAACGCGGTAAAAAGAAAACAAGAGAACTGGAATATTTTAGTTACCATTTGGAAGATAACTTATGGCGGCTCCATTTGAATTTGAATGATGGCCATTATTTGCCAGGCCCATACCGACATTTCACCGTTGCCGACGGTAAACGACGTGACATCGCGGTGGTTGGTATGCGCGACCGCGTGGTTCATCGGTTGGTATATGAATATCTGGTGGAAATTTACGACAAAGTTTTTACTTACGATGTTTGGTCGTGCCGGAAAAACAAAGGGCTGTCCGGCGCGTTGGCCAGAACGCAATTCTTTTTTAAAAAATATTCGCGCGGTTTTGTTTGGCGGGCGGATATTACTAAATTTTTTGATAACGTCAAACAGGACAAACTTTTGGAAATTATTTGTCGTCGGATAACTGATCCCAAAGCGCAATGGCTTATTAAAAAAATTATTGCCGATTACACCGTCGGCAACGCTCGCACGAGAGAGAGAGAGAGAGAGAGTAAACGATCATCGTGGAATCCCAATTGGCAGTCTTACCAGCCAAATTTTTGCCAATATTTATTTGAATGAATTGGATAGATTGGTAAAACATATTTTAAAACCGCAATTTTATCTGCGTTATGGTGATGATTTTATCATAATTGCGCCTAAAAGGGAAATTGTAGAAAATATGCGCAAACAAATGATATTTTTTCTAAATAATTCACTGGGGCTTGTGCTAAATCCTAAAAATGATATTATATTACCAGTGCGACGCGGTATTCATTTTTTAGGAGTAGAAATATACCCGACCGGCCGACGGTTAAAAAACCGCATTTGGCAACGGGCGCAGATCAAATTAAACGAACGCAATATCTCCAGCTATTCCGGCTTAATTAAACAAAATTTTACTAAAAAAATACCATATTTTGACTGGTTAATTACAAAAATATATGATTAGAGGTGAAGGTGGCAGGCCGATTTTTGAACAAAATCAAGGTGATAATTCGTCGGTGGCTGATTTTGACGCAATTACTATACGCGCAGATTTGCGTCGCCGGTCGCAGGAGTTGCGGATTAACTCTTTGAATATTATAGAACCACACATTACTCCGGCCATGCGCGCCTATCATGAAAAGATTTCCGCTTTGGTTAAAAGAGAGGCCGATGGCACTGAACTGGTTGAAGCTGGTGCCGATGTGGCGACGCAAATATCGGTATTAGAACAAAAGGCCGTAGAAAAAGCGGGTTTGTTCCCTGATTTATCCGCGCTATTGGAAGCGCGCGCTGTAAAATTAATTATGGCGTCCGGCATTGATCCACAACCAGCCATAACCAAAACAAAAAAATATTTGGCCGATAGCGCCGACACAGCCAAGACCTCGCCGGCCAGTTTATTGCCAGACGCGATTATGGTCGGTGTGCAAAAAAAATTAGTGGAACAAAAAACAATGCCAACACCGGAACAAGTGGCTAAATTGGCTTTGACCAATAAAAAACTATTAGCCGACTATGCTTTGGCATTGCCGGAAAGTGAACGACCGGAATTTTTGGCTTTAATACCGGATGACGCGCGCCGAGAGGTTAGTATTATTTTGGACGAAAATTTATCCGGTGTTTTGCGACAATCAATCGTGGAAAAAGATAGCGCCGATGACAAACAACGTAAAGACGCGCGGTTGCGGATTTTTAACGAAATGAAACAAACTTTACAGGATAGTAAAATATCCGATAAAAAATTAGCCGCGGCGTTGGCGCGTTCATTTGGAAATTTAGGTGGTGATGCGCGATTGTTGTTATTGGAATTAGCGCGCGATGAAATGGAAGAAGTGCGATTAGACACGGACAAAGAACAAAATTATCTGCCACATATTATTGGCGTCTTAATGAAAGAATTTGACGATTGGCGGGTTAATGACATTGCCTTACAACTCGTTGGCGACAGTCGCACGCCGGCGCCGGTGGTACGCGCTATCTTTCATAAATTAGTAAAACGCGGATATATTCCGAATGACGCGGGCGCTTGGTGGAATGAGTGCGATAAAAAATATGAATCAGAAATTGTTAGTGTCGGCGCGCCAACCGCCAGTGGATTTTTGGGAAGAATTTTTGGAAAAACAGAAACAAAACCGACCGAAACAGTTAAACAAAAAGTAAAATTTGCTGATAACAAAAAATGGCAAACCGATTGCGCCAACCGATTGGTATTATTACAAAAAATTATCGCTGATTTAGGCGTATTGCCCAGTCGTGACATTTTGGAATTTTTAGATGACGCCAGTCGTTGGCAAAATGCTTCACTTGATAAACGGGTAGAGATAATTAAAGAAAGCCAGACCGAATTTGATCAAGCCAATAGTCAGTGCGAATTGGTAGCGATGTTAGCGCAAGACGAACGCAAAGCCATGATCTATTATTTATTGCACGGTGGCGATGATCGGTTTAATTTAATCAACAATTACAGTTTTGATAAATTCAAAGAGATGTTAAAATTAATCGCTGATTTGCGCGTACACGAACAGCCGATTAAGATGTTTGAAACAGCTTTACAAAAAGGCGGATTAAAGCCGGAAGAAATTACTGCGCTGGTCGCTCGTTTGCGCGCTGGTCATTTTCCATTAGACAAACCCGGCCAAGACAGCCAAATCGCCAGTTTTGAAGTCAGTGAAAACGCGGCGGTAAAAAATGCCAATACTGAAATTGGCCAAGTTTTAGGACGCGATCAATTAGGTGTGGTTTTGCTTTTCCCAATGTATCGCGAATACTTGGATCAAGACAATAGCGCGGACGCGCAAAAATTTATTCAACAAATGACCACGGCCGCTACTTTTGCCGAACGGTTAGCATTGTTGAATGAAATTGAAAAGGCGTATCCTGATTGGCAAAAACGCGCTAAAACCGATTTGGAAGAAAATTGGCGCGCGCTCGGTGAAAAAATGGTTTTGGAGGTCTCGTTGGAGCAGGTATTTTCTGGCGTGGCTGTTCCAGTGCGTGGCGATGAACTAATTCCACGCTTAGACAGTAAACGTTTGGACTTGAAAAAAATGAAAAAGGACTTGCTCGTGGCACTGCGCGGCGGTAATGAAAAATTGGATAAAATCCGACAGGAGTTGAGAAAAAAAATTAAAGCGCGTGATGGGTTGATGGTTGGTTTAGAAAAACAAACCGACCCGGGCCAGCGTGATAAGTTGCAGGGTAAAATTGATTCGCTAAATCAGGAAATAAAAAATTTGGAACAACAAAAATCCATTGCCACCGATGCCAAAGTGTCGGAAAGATTTACACACTTATCCAAAGCGGAAAAAGACGCGGAAATAGAACGAATTGGCCAAGAAATTATCGCCATAACCGAAAAATCACCAAGCGCGATTTTTACCTATTTAACTTTACAGGTCTTGGGCGAAGAACGACTGCGTGAGCAAGATACAGAGTTAATTACAGAAATGGAAAGTCATTTACAAGGGCCATTTCAAACCATTCAAGATTATTTAACTTACCAGCCCACTGGCCGGGAACAGACGGAAAAGAAAAACCAACGCGTTAATCTGCGCTGGGCGGATAAGCAAGAACGCTTGATGAGTATGGTGCGATTTGCCGATAGTAAAATTTGTTGTTTTTCCAGTTGTAATTATGAAATGCGCGTGCAACACGACACATCAAATAAATATTGGGTAGCGTCAATTAACGCCGACCCAATGTCGTTTGTAATTTCTATGGAGGTGCCCCAAGGCGTCACTCCCGTTGAGGGCAAACAATTGAAATCCACGGAAAATTTAGGTTTTATTTTTGGTAGTTTCGCGGTTGATGAAGGCGGACAATTGGGCGTGATGTTAAACGGAATTTATTACGCGCCCGGCATTGAAGACAGTTTGCAGGTAGCCGCGATTATGGATAAGGTGGAAGCGATGCTGGTGGGCTTGCCGATTAAAACTGTGGCCATTGCCAGTCAACATGGCGGGTCAATAAAATTACCGGAAGGTTTTACGAGTGGTTCAGTAGAATTAACCCGATTGCGCGCGTTAGATAGTGGCAACGGCCGGCCGGAGACAAAAGTGTATGATGATATGGGGACGGGTAGTGGATTAAATAGCCAGCGAATTTATAATAATCTGTGGCATAAGGAAAAATAATTTACCAATATAATTATTTTTCCAGCAACCACTGCCAAATCGGCATGGCGGTGATTTTTTGGTTTTTGATTTTTATAACTTCAGATTGATCCATCGTCAAAATTAGGCCATTTTTCAAATTAAATTTTTTTACTGCTTCCAGCAGGCCGTTTATTTCACGATCGCGGTTGGATAAATCCAATGATTTTGTCACCTGCATTGCGCTCATCACTTTATTTTTTCCTTGAATGACAAAATCGCACTCGTTATTTTCTTTAAAATAAAAAATTGTTTGCGAGCGACGTTTTAATTCCAAAAAAACTATATTTTCTAACAAACGCCCGTCATTGGTGCTACTGGCGGTTGATACTTCGTGGTATAAACCGGGATCAACGGTAAAAATTTTATCAGGATTATAGATTTGTTGTTTAATAGAATAACTATGACGGGGCAAGTTAAAAAATAAGAATGAATCTTCTAAATATCCTAAATAATTTTTTACCGTCATTAAATTTTTTGTTCCGGTCATTTTGGCGATATTATCCAAACTTAGCACCACGCCGATATTAGAAACAACAAAAGCAACAATTTCACGTAAATTAAATTCGTGTCGGATTCGTCGACGCAAAACGATATCGCGGTAAATGATATTTTTAAGATATTCCTGCAACAGTGGGCGATAACCATTTAGTACTATTTCGGGAAAGCCACCGTTTTCAGAATATCCATTAAACAATTTTTTAAGTTGTGCGCGATTTTCAGTTAAATGTCGAGCGCGCGTATCCAGTAACTTTTTATTTTTAAAATTGACGAATTCACGAAATGATAGCGGGTATAAAGTGAGCGAAAAATTGCGACCGGTTAAAGCTGAACTGATTTCTTTTGATAGCAGAGTGGCATTTGAGCCAGTAACGAAAATTTTAAATTTGTCGCTCTCTTGCAATCGATTTAAGAATTTTTCCCAGCCACTGATATTTTGAATTTCATCAAAAAACAAAAATATATTTTGATGGTGATTCACTTTGAATATTTCATAAAAAGTTTCTAAAAGCAGATCAAAATCGGCGGATTTAAAATTAATCATTTTTTCATCATCAAAATTGACATATAAAAAATTATCAGGTGCGACTGGCACAGTTGCTTGAATTTTTTGCCAAATCAAGCGTAGCAAAAATGATTTACCGCTTCGGCGCACGCCAGTAATAACAATAATTTCCTTCAAAGCGCGCCAGTGGGAAAAATCCGGATGCGTTAAAATATCTCGTTCAATTTGGCCGGCAGTATTTAAAAAATTTTGCCGTTGTTCAGAAATTACCCGTTTGATGATTTCCCCGGTTATTTTTGACATAATTTAGTTTATATTACTAATGTAATTTTTTTAATAATACATTATATTAGTATTATAATGTATTGCGACGAACGTGTCAAGGGCTATGGTTTTTCGTCCGTCAACCACCCACCCCCTCCGACTGGAAGCGATTAAAAAAACCAAAACCAAAATAAAAATCAATCCCCAAACTCCAATTTCTGCCCCAACCCCACCGCGGAGCGACAACCGATGCGGGAAGCCCGAGCCCCCGGATCGCCCCTGACCAAGGACGCCTGCCGACTGCCGCGATACCAGCAGCCGCGGCCCAAGTAGCCAGAAGCGGGCAAATACGAACCGAGTAAAAAGGTGACACTGCCTTTGCCTTGCCAATCATCAATTACTTGATTGGTTTTTTCAAGG
>Ga0156699_102_pt2 | contig 111814 bp, 113 predicted proteins | sample RifOxyC2_FD_112028 | JGI IMG/M metagenome (GOLD analysis project Ga0156699, IMG submission 112028) | Candidatus Magasanikbacteria bacterium RIFOXYC2_FULL_42_28 | reverse complement strand
CTACATAGCCTAATTTCCAACACCAAATTGCAAAGTTCAGAAATCGGCGAACAAAAACAGCTTAGATTAGCGGAGTTTTAACGCAACACGAGTGCGCTTGTGCTACGACGAATAATTGTGGTGTGGGTCAAGGCAGAACAGTATCGGCGATTGCTTATGATTTAAAAACCAGTTATTTTTACACCTTAAATAATTTTCCGACTGGTGGCGTTTGGAATAATGCTGGCACGAAGGCATTTATCATGCCAAATAATTCAGCGGGGGCAGGCGCTACCAATGATGTAATTCATGGCTACGCTGTAGGGAACGGTCCAGGCACCGATGCTGTCAGATCATTAACAACCGAAAAAGCATCAGCCGAAACAAGTAATCCAACTGATGTATCTGGTAGCCCGCTTCCTTATTGGGCTAATGTTAATTGGATTGATAACAATACTATTTCGGCCACTTTGGTTGATTTACAAGGTAATGCTAGTCAGCTGGTGATTAATTTTAATGATCTTCAACAGTAAATTATTTAAAGTTAAAATATATTAAATTATATGAACAAAAAAACCTTACTCCTACTCGCCATCGCCACTACCATTTTAACAATGGGGGCCGGTTGCGCGAATAAGCCGACAACATCTGGAGACACTTTTATCCTGCCATATAATGGCGCTCCGGGGCCATCAGACCCAGTTGTCGCGGGATTCAATGGTAAATATGAAAATTCCAAATATGGTTTTAGTTTAGATTTTCCGAAAACTTGGGAAGGATATACCACCAAAGAAAGAACTTTGGATTGGCGAAAATTTGGTACTACTGATTCTGTTGATTTTGGTTTCGTAGTTCAAGATTCTTTGTTTAATATTAGCATGTTCACCAAAGATCAATGGCAAGAGGTTCAATTAAATCTTGGAGAAGTGCCGAATTACTTGGGGGAGAATAGTCAGTATATATTTGGATATGCGCTCGCTCAAGATGCCCCCAGTGACACAATTAAAACGCAAGTGAATGAAATTAAGGACATTCTTAAAACATTTAAACTTAAAGAAAATATTAAAACCGTTCTATATTCCAACAAAGATTATGGATTTAATATTGTAACGAACAAAGGTTGCGAAAAATATTTAAAAGCGACAAATTCTTACGTGGGTGGTACTATGACGGGCGGTGATGTGGTGCGGTCTGTTGAAGTAACTTTACCATTGGCTAAGCAGAAGGGTGGCGTTTGGTTAAATTACCAATTGGCGTCTCAAGTTGAGTTCGATAAGATTGTGGAATCATCCAAAGAACTGCCAGGTTCTCCGCGCATAATTCTGAATTTAGACAACAATATGGTGTTGTTTATGACCGGGATTATACAGTCGACAGAAATGCCACCTTTAACCGATCTTCCGGCCAATTGCGGTGTTAAAGCGGAAAAAATTTAAATTAACTCTCGCCATAGGCGGGTCCGCCTTTGGCGGAAATTAATCAATATAAATATATGAAAAACAAATTCAAAAAAGGACTTATCTTGGGCGGATTATTAGCAGTCGGGGCAGCGGCTAAATTCGTGATGAGCAAAGAAGGTCAAGATTTGACGGAAGATTTGCAAAAAGATCTAAAAACGCTCGCCAAACATCTTAAAAGTAATCTACACGAGTTAGAAGATGTTACCAAAGAACGCTACGACGAATTAGTGGCCGGCGTCGTGGAAGAGTACGCGAAAAATAAAGAATTAATTGGCGATGCCAAAGATAAATTAGTGACCGCGCTCCAAGATAAGTGGCAAGAAATGGAAGAAGCGTATTTAGAGGAAGAGAAAAAAATTGAAAAGGGGAAATAATTAACCTTAATATATATATATGAAAATAGGAATCATTATCGCAATTATCGCTATCGTAGCTCTGCTATTTTGGTCGCCATGGCTGAATTTAAAAGGCGGAGAAAATGCCGCCGAAATATTTTCTCGTAACATGACTGCTGAACAAAGAACAGAAGCGGATGCAGCCACCAAACTGTATGCTTGCGGAAATGGAATCGTGGGTGATGGTTGTTGCGATGGTGTTAGCGCACACTGGGCACCATTTGGCGCAAGAGCAGGATATTGTGATTACGTCACAGAATACATCCCGTTCTGGGGTAAATAATTATACCGCTGTCAAACATTGCATATTTTAAGGTTAATAAAATGGTTCGTTCTTTACAATCTAAACTTAAACTTGGCGCGGAAAGGGAAAGTATTTAAATATTTTTCCTTTCTGCGTCGAGTTTGGCCATGTTTGGGGGTTCTCCCGAATAGTGGTCAGCGTAGGCAAGCGCAATGATACGGAGGTTATCATGCGACCAATCTTTTTGATGGCTTTGGCTGTGCTCGCGGTATGTGTTACGGGGTGTCCGTTCGTCATTTCGGGTGATGTGACGGTCCCGACCGACAACGGTGTGGACAGTGATGGCGACGGATTCTTCTGCTCCGACGGTGTGGGGTGTGAATGGCCTCGCATCAAGGGCGAGGACTGCAACGACTCCGACCTCACAATCTACCCCGGTGCCACCGAGGTCTGCGACGGGGTGGATAACAACTGTGACAACATCGTAGACGAAGACCCCGCAATGTGCGACGCGCCCGACTATTATGTTGACAACGACAACGACGGTGTCTTCGGCGAGGACTGTGGGGCATGTGATCAACCTTATGCTGTGGATTGCAACGATGCCGATGCCACCATCTACCCCTACGCGGAAGAAGTCTGCGACGGCGTGGACAACAACTGCGACGGCGTGATCGACGAGGACGGGTATTGGCTCTGTGAAGACGACAACGCCTGTTCCATCGACCGGTGTGGCGGTGGTCTGTGCAATCATGTGCAGGCGAGTGACTGCGTGGTTTGCACTGCGGTCGAGCAGTGCGCTGGCGTTTGTGCAGACGAAGAGTACCCCGTCTCCGTCTGTTTGCTCGGACGGTGCTACTGCGAGGTGGAGGAGTAGAAGCTGATTCGTCGCGACGCATTCCGCGTCAAGACGATTGCAAACGGGGTGCGTTAGCAGAAAGACTAGGAATCTCTCTACCAACGCCCACCCATTTGAAAACAGAATTTTTAATTATGTTTTCAAATCAGTGAAAATATTTTATTTAATCCCGCCACAGGCGGGTCCGCCTTTGGTGGAAACTAATCAATAAAACTATATGGAAAACATCAAACCAAAAGTATGGCCGATTATCGTGGCCGCCGGCGTTAGCGCGATTTTAATTACCGGCGCGGTTTATTGGTATATGAAAATTCAGGCCGGTCGCACTGCTTTGGCGCAAAATACCGCCCAAGCCGGCACGGAGACAGCGGTTGACACCACGCACGCCGATATTATTGTCGTCACCACTCCAATGCCTAATACCGTTGTTACCAGCTCACTTTTAATTGAAGGCAGAGCGCGCGGCACTTGGTTTTTTGAAGCGTCATTTCCGATTAGTATCATTGACGCTAACGGCAAATTTTTAGGAACCCATTATGGCGAAGCGGAGGGTGAATGGATGACTAGAGAATTCGTACCATTTCACGCGACTTTGACTTTTTCTACTCCCACGACCGAGCGTGGCACATTAATTTTACACAACGACAATCCATCCGGACTGCCGGAAAATGATGATGAAATTCGGATTCCGGTGATGTTTGAAAAAACAATGGCGGTGACAATTATGGTTCCGGAAAATGAAAAGCTGTATCAGAAACAAATGACTGAATTTGCGCAAGTCGGGGGACCAGATCCGCTTGAGACGACAGTATTTATCAAAAAAGAAATGACTGTTCCATATTCAACCGATATTATCAACGCGAGCGTACAAGCGGCCGCAGAGGAAATTCCACATGGTGGTGGTGGCGGTCCGGACAAAACTCAAATTGCATATTTAAAAATTCAAGACACCACGGCCTATGTATTACTTGATATTGATTTAGACGGCTGGGCCGGCGTGTCGGTTAGCATCGCCATTATTCATCCGCTCGTGGAAAAAACACTCCTACAATTTCCGGAAATAAATCGCGTGGAGTTTGGTTATGCGCCGAGCGTTACGGCCGCCCTAGTGCCAATTGATAAAAATTTTAAAATTAATAATATTGGTAATGGCACAAATTTGGGAGACGTCGTTATGTCGGTTTTCCCAATTTATGCATTCGGCTGTGATACTTATGGTGATAAAAGTGGCGCCACTCTAAAATATTCTAAAATTGATTTTTTTATTGTTAAAGACGAAACCAATTCACCCACAGTTTTGCTCGGCACAACTCCGGGTGGAAGCGCTGGTAGCGGCGAATGTGACCTGACGGCCGGTGAAAGCCGATTCAAATCTAGATTGGAGTCTGGTAAATATCGGATTTGGGCGGTAAGATATATAGGGGACCAGCCGGATAAACGCACAGTTGATGTAAAAACAATCGTCGGTAAATAATAATCTTGTGAAAAATAAAATAATTATTTTAGTGATAATCCTCGTGGGAATTTTTGGTTGGTTTTCCGTCAAAGGTATTTTTTGGTACAAAGCGCAAGCGGCTGAACGTAAAATAATTAAAACGCAAAATGAGACAATCGCCAATATCATTAATTCTCGTCGGGTTGAAGCCCCAAAAGAGGAGACAGATGATCTGTTTGGCGAAGACAAAATTGCGCGGGTGTTATTAATTGGTTTGGACAACCGCATCGGCCAGAAAAATGGTCATTGTGATGCTATTCAGCTTATTACTCTGGACAAAAATACTGACACCATTACCATCACCGCCGTGCCGCGGGGGACTTACTCATCTTTACCGCCCGGTATGGGCGTCACTTCGTCTGATTATTACGTCTCTAATTCCTGTGGCTTGGGTGGATTGGAATATGGTATTAAACAGATTGAAAAAATTTTGGGAGTGAAGGCCGATTATTTGGTAACCGTGAATTTTTCGGAGACGCTCGGGATTTTACGACTTTTGCGTTTGCCCACGACCGAGACCTTGCAATGGCTCCGCAATCGTCATGGTTATACTATCGGTGAACCGCAACGGGCGCGTAATCACTCCACTTTTATTAAACAAATGTTGGTCAAATTTGTGTCAGCCAAAATGTCTAAAATAGATGCCGCCTTGCAATATATTGTTTTTAAAGTAATTAAAACCGACCTGTCTTTCGCGCAAGCCCAAAAACTTTTAGACGCGGTGGCAGCAATGGATATTAGTAATCATCCGGAAAAAATTAAACTCACGATGAAGCCGTTTTTTTATGTGGCAGATATTGTTTATGATCCCGAGCATATCACCGAATATTTGGATGCTACGCTTGGCCCGATAAGACATTTACTTTCCAAAAATAGTTTCACCGGCCTGTCGGGTGAATCTGTGCAAGCCAATTTATTGGCGGTAATTGAAAAAAATAAAAATAACGCTGAATTTACAGCGTGGGCTTGGCAAAATAATTTGTGGTTGCAAATAGAAAATGATGAAATGCGTTTGTCGGTGCAGTATGATTTGTTAAATTCTCATTTACAATCATTGTCTGACAAAAAAGAACGCGAGGCCGTGATAGCTGATTATATTTTGGAAATGGAAAATAGGGGAGAGCTGGTTTGGAAGGAAAAAGCGCGCGTGAATTTGGCGGAGGAATTGGGGTATTCAAAGCAATAAACAAGCAAACACTACAACAATTAAACACAAAATAAAAAACAACGGTTGAGCCGTTATTTTTTTAATTCTAAATATATAATTAATGATATATATGTAATGGGCACCAAAAACAACCCAATCCAAAAACCAATAAAGCCGGTAGCTTCGTAACCCACCTTTTCACCAAGCACAAAACAATTATGACAGCCATTATCATTACAGCACATCGGAATAAAGGTTGTTGATATCAGTCCAACTATTAACCCAATAATCGCGCCAGCGGGGATAGACAAAAGAATCGTCACAATTAAAAAAATTGTTTTATTTTTCTTTGATAAGTTGTGGTAGTATTGGAGCATGGTGAAAGGTCTGTATTTAAAATTTATTATAACATTGTTAAATCTTTTCTAATTTTTATTCTGACATGCTCTAAAAGCTCCCGCATACGTTTTTTGTATTCTTGTCCACTGACACCGGCTACATAACTTTTAATATCTATTCCGAATGCTTCTTGGAAAAAACGAGATTCTGCTTCTGATATGATCTCAAATTCATTTTCATCTAAGTTTATGATTATTTTTTTGTCATTTCTGCATTCTTTTAGAATTCTTCTTAATCTAGCAGAATCTATCGGTTCGAGTTTTAATCCGTATCGCTCATATTTTTGAAGAAGCAGGTCGTAAGCCGTGTCTCTTTCTGGTTCTAATTCTTGTATTTTTATTTCATGCATATAAGGTTGGTGTCAAGCTGTGTCGGATTTATCTGGGCTCAAAATATCGAGTGCCTTTTTGAATTTTTCTTCATTTGTGCACCAATAAAGCGACGTCAGGTCTCCCCCTAAATCATGCATGCCCCCTATATGTTTTGTTCCTGTGGATAGTTTTGCTAGCCTCAACAACTCATCTTCTGAAATCTTGTATAAAAGAGTCCAAACCATTTTTTTATTTTCTGGCAGGCCTTCAAAAATTTTAAGGCCCCTCGGCATAATTATTCTTTGTAATGATTCAATGTCTTCCGTTGTGACTTCGCCAATTCTATAAAGTATAGACATGAGACCTATCGTATCTTGTTTTTGTGAAGGTAATTCATCCATAAAATTAATTTATAATAAATAATTATTACTAACACCTATATTTTATCCTACAAAACAGCACTAGTCAAATTAAAATGCTGCCCAATTTTAAGACGGTATGTGTAAAATTTGACAAAAAAATTATTATTCAACTCCTAACCGCGTCTTCAATTTTTTTACAATTTTATCAATATCCCAATCAGCTTTTATCAAATATTCAAACGCGCCGTCTTTTAGTGCCTCGTCTACCTTAGCGGAGTCACTAATATTAGTAAGAATTGTGATGCAAACATCTTTACCCCATTCATTTTTTCGAATTCTTTTTAGCGCGGTTAGTCCATCCATTTTTGGCATGCGGATATCCATTAAAATACAATCAGGATGATCACGCAAGGCAAATTCCACCGCTTGTTCGCCGTCCGTGGCTTTAATTACTTCAAATCCGGCAGACTTAATTGAGTCGGCCATGGCTCGCATTGTTGCAGGTTCGTCTTCGGCAATTAAAATTTTCTTTTTTGTTTTTTCCATATTGTTCGGTTAATTAATAAATTTTGTTAAATTGGTAAGGTGAAATAAAATGTACTGCCCACGCCTTCTTCCGAAAATACCCCAATTATACCGTGGTGCGACTCAACAATTCCTTTCGCGATAACTAGGCCCAAACCAGTGCCTTTAATTTCCACTGATTCTGGTAAATTATCAATTTGATAAAATTTATTAAATAATTGCGAAATTTTTTCAGTTGCAATTCCACGACCGCTGTCAGTAATAGAGATAATTATAGAATCAGGTAAATTTTCTAAGTCAATAATTTTTTCTGTTGTCCAAATAATGTTGGCGTCGTCGGCTTCTTTTTTGAAAATCCCGCCTTTTTTATGTAAAAAAGCGCCCACGGTTGTTTTGCCGCCCGGAGAAGTAAATTTAAGCGCGTTGGAAATTAAATTATTTAAAACCTGCCCAATTCTTCCATAATCAAAATTTACTTCGGCGGGGATTTGTTTGTCAACTACAGAATCAAGTGAAATTTTCGCTGACTTTGCGCTGGATTTAAAAAATTTTTCTGTTTCTTCAATTATTTTTCTAATATCGTTTGGTATTGCACGAACTTCAAATTTTCCCGCTTCTAATTTAGCCACGTCAAGTAAATCATTAACCAGAGTCAGCATGTTGGAAGAATTTTGGTGGATTAATTCAAAATATTCTTTTTGAGTTTTTTTGTCTTTTACAACATCGCCTTTTTCCAAAACAGTCACCATTTTTTTAATACCATCAAGAGGGGAGCGTAATTCATGCACCATCATTGAGGTAAAATTTTCTCTCATCTGGGTCAATTCTTTTTCATGCGTGATGTCGTGAAAAATTACCACCGCGCCGATAATTTCTTCACCTTTAATTCTCAAACTGCTTTTGACTGGTGAAACAAAAATTTGATAATATCGTTCACGCAGTTGTACTTCTTCCGTGACGAGCATTTTATCTAATTTCACACTCTCTTCTAATTTACCGCGGATGTCAAATTTACCCTCTAAGTGATCAATAAAATCAAAGATCGTAATATCTTTTTTATTATCAATCCCGATTGTTTTTCGTATTGCCGGATTCGCCACGACCACACGATAATCTTTGTCCGTCATCACCACGCCCTCGGTCATGCTTTCTACCATCGCGTTTAATTTGCCTTGCTCGGTTTTGATAACTTCTTGCAAACGGGTGACCGCTTGCGACGCCTGTTGAGTGATTTTGTACAAAATCGTGGTTTCTTCTTCCTTATATAAGCCAACTTTGGTGTCCGCGACAGTTAACACGCCGACAACATTGCCGGCAATAACGAGTGGGATATTAAAAAAAGAACGTACCGGTTCTTCAACTTCGTCCACTACAATCGCCCCAACCAGCACTTCGTCAATCTGATTATTTTTAAATTCTTGATTTAATAGCGCGGACAAAGAATTCATCATCCGATTTTTTACATCATCAATAAATTTCCGCGACACCGATTCTTCCAATTGAACTTTAAAAATAATTTTTTCCGGTTGCAGTAACATATACGATACCACATCGTATTCAATAAATTGGTGAAGTGAGCCGGTGATAATATCAACGATGTTTTGGACATTTAAAGAATACCCAATACGGTCGCCTAATTCTTTCAAAATTGCCAACTCATACATTCTTCGCCCCATTTCTTGCTCTTTTTTAGTAAACGTCTTTTTGAGCTGTTTTGTTTGTATAAACAAAAATAATCCAGCGCCAAAAGCTAGAATCGCTACTAACGAAATTATAATAACTAAAATATCCATTTAATTATTAACTAAATTCTTAGTTTTCTGAAAGTTTTTTTGCTTCGTTTCCGGCTTTAACTAAAACCTTCAAACTCCAAATAAAAGTAATAAACCACGCAAAAAATATTGGTAAGACCACCCATACACCAGTGTTTTCATCGGCATACATGAGAGCCGTGGCAACAATCCCAAGACTGTACATACCAACAAGCATACTAATCACCAAAACCTTAGTCACTTTACCAACTAGCGATCCTCTTACTAATTTATAAACTGCGCCACCCTTAACAATTAAATAAATACTTCCCACAACTAGTACTGGCCAGCCTATTATTAAAACAATGTTTCTAATCATAATTTCCATATAATACAATTAATTATTTTGACTTATTTATTTCTGGATATTTTGCGAAGATTGAACTCAAAGCGTTTTTAACAATAAGCCCAGATAAATTGACATATTCGTCCACCAAACTTTCGATGGCTTTTTCCGCATCACCAACAATTTCGACTACCTTGCCGTCGGATAGTTTTAAGCCTTGAACATTTTTGGCTTTTAATAATGCGATATCTGGCCCCAAAATTACCGCCTGTTTGGCAATAATTTCGTTGATAAGCGAAACGTAATCTGTTTGATTTGGCATATTTTGATTATTAGTAATTAAGTTGTATTTGACCTTTATATAAGTATAGCATAAATTTGGGGTTATGTCACAAGCAAACAGCACGTTGTGTAGTATGTTTTGTGTTCTTGACAGACAATATCTCGGTGCGGTATAATTAAACCATTATGCAGCAAGTATTACAAAAATTAGCAGAAATTGATCAGACGCTCATCGAGCACAGTAAAAAGTTAGCTGAACACGATCAGCAATTTGTTAAAATTGATAAACGTTTCGACGCTGTTGATAAACGTTTTGAAGCTGTAGACAAACGCTTTGATCAAATTGATGGTCAGATTGATTTTTTGGCGAGAAAAATGTTAGAACACGATGGGCGATTGGATCATATTGACGAAAAATTAGAGCAGACCGCCACCAAGGATGATATTTCCAGAGTGATGAATAGTTTAGACAAAATTGTTAAATTATACGAAAACAAAGACCAAGAATTACCGTTTTTGGCACGTGGATTAAGAAATGTAGAGGATAAAGTAGAGGTGCACGATAAAGATATTAAAGCGATGAAGCCACTACTGGGAATTGCTTAAAATAAAAAATCAAAACCGCCTGTGGTAGGCGGTTTTTTGATATAATTTTTTACCTCACCACATACTCCCACCCCGCCTGCCAGGCCTTGCGTTTACGCCAGTCATCGGCAAAGGCCTGTTCCCAGGTTTTGCCACTGAGCAAAACATCTAACGCCAACTGTGTGGCTTTGTGAGCGACAATGGCGACCGATTTGCCGTCGTAATTTTTTTTCAAGTAATCAAGAAAATCATTTATTCTCGCTTTGACATCCTCGCAACTTTCACCGTCGGGAAATTTTTTAGTGATATTTTTTTCCAACATTGGTTCCACCACTGTGGTGGGCGTGGCATTATATTCGCCATAATTACATTCGCGCAATCTTTTGTCTTGAATAATTTCCGTGTCAGTAAAAGCCAGCTTGGCCGAATGTACAGCTCGTTTTAAGTCCGAACAAAAAACAACATCAAAATGTTTATCTTTGACCAGAGTTTTTAATTCAGTGGCTTGTCGCACGCCCAATTCGGAAAGTTCAACATCAAACCAACCGGAAGAAATATTTTTTTCGTTGTCGGTCGTGGTGCCGTGGACGAAGTAGGTGATTGTGATCATATTGCTTGACAATATTATACAGTTATAGCACAATATAATCAAGAAAAAGGCTTTCGGCCGTGGTTATTGCCACAAATTGGTCGAAAGTTCTTTTTTGTTTTAATTATGTTGTTGTTTTTGTATTCTATCGTAAAATATGATATAATTTAAACAAAGTTAAATTAGATGCGGTTACTTTTTATTAATATGAAAAAAATACCAGATAACCAAATAGCATTTTATCAATCTTTTGATGGTTCAGTGAATATTGAAGTTTTGTTCGCGGAGGAAAATATTTGGCTTTCCCAGAAAAAAATGTCGGAGCTTTTTGATACAACGCCTCAAAATATAACCCAGCATCTCAAAAACATTTATGCCGAGGGCGAAGCTGACCAAAAGGCAACCTGTAAGGATTTCTTACAAGTTCAAAATGAGGGTGGGCGAGACATCGAAAGAAATTCAAAAATGTATTCTTTGGAAGCAATTATTGCGATCGGTTACCGCGTAAACTCTGAACGTGGCACTCAATTTCGTAAGTGGGCTACCGGAGTTTTAAAGAATTATATTCATAAGGGATACGCTTTGGATAGTAATCGAATGAAATATGGCTCTCGTTTTAGCGCGAGATATTTTGAAGATCTTTATGAGGAGATTAAAGATATTCGCACCAGTGAACGAAGGATTTATCAAAAAATTACTGACATTTACGCCACCGCAATTGATTATTCACCAAAAGCGTATGAGAGCAAAGAATTTTTTGCTACCGTACAAAACAAACTTCACTTTGCTATAACAGGTAAAACTGCGGCAGAAATTATTACCGAGCGGGTGAGCAGTAAAAAAGAAAAAATGGGATTGACTTCTTGGCGGCGTTCGCCACACGGAAAAATTATGCCGAGCGACACTGTAATCGCCAAAAATTATTTGCAAGGAAAAGAGCTGGAACATTTGAACCGTATTGGCAATATGTATTTAGATTATGCCGAAATGCAAGCGGCGAGAGGTAAAGCGATGACTATGAAAGAGTGGGTGGAAAAACTTAATGCTTTTCTTAAATTTAGCGAATATGAAATTTTGATGAACGCGGGAAAAATTAGCCACGAGGTCGCCGAAGCGTTGGCTTTGGGCGAATATGAAAAATATCGCAAAGAACAAGATAAAAATTATATTTCTGATTTTGACCGCGCGGTGAAAAAAATACTAAAATCTAAAAAAAATTAAAATTAAAAAAATTAAACCGCCTACGAGGGCGGTTTTTTAGTTATAAGTTTTTTTATTTCTCCACCTTAAACATCTTCCCATGCCCGGGAATTATATAATCCGCCATACTTATCAATTTTTTTCTGCTTTCAATTAGCGTCGCCATATTCATGCCTTTGGCCTGCGAATGGTCGGTTTGATTTACATCAAAAATTTGTTTTTCATCATCAAGCCACCAAATAGCATCACCGGCGATGGCCACTTTGCCTTCGGCCGTATCAACCACGAGCGACAAATGTTCCAGCACATGGCCGGGCGTTTCCACAATTTCAATATCATCACCCAAGCTGTGTTTATTAAATTCAAATAGGGAATCATTGTCGTAAATTAGGTTGGAATCATAGGTGATACATTTGGCGTTTTCAAAAATTCCGGCCAGCAAAATATGGTCAGGATGGCAGTGCGACAAAAAAACATAGTCAATATCGCCGGTCGCCAAATTTTCTCGCGCGAGCGCGTTTAATAGTTTTTGGCGATTACAACCCGGGTCGGTGATGATTTTTTTAGTGCCCGAAGTAATCAAGCAGGTGGTAGAGCTCGCCACCCAATCTTTGTTAATTTTTTTCGCATATCCTTCGATTAGGATTTTTATGGCGGGCATATTCGTTGTTAGACGATGTAAAATTTTTTTTATCAAACAAGATCCTCGCCAGTAAATAAGTTTTTTAAAGTTTCATTATGAAAACCTTCTTTTTTAGTAATATGTTCAGCAATCTTGGCCAGTGCCTCTTTATATTTATCAAGTAAATTGGCCAACAAAAGCATCATGACATGTAAATAAAGAAGTCCGACAACGGCGGCCACTGTGAAATTAAAAAAATACCAACACGCTATGAAAATAATTGGCCATGTTAAATACATTTTAAGTTGTTTCATAAATTAATTTTTAATATTTTTTAAAAGCGCTGTCGGGTATCTCGTTTTAGGTGATGTGTTTAATTTTCGCCAATTAACACTATCAGCGCTATAAACCATAGACCAAAAAATTCTAGTCTTGTTAATTTTATTTCTTTTTCCTTCTTGATCAGAAGTTCGTATATTCCGTATAAAGCCCACCCTATTAAAAAGATTATTTTGACGGTATTTTTCATAGTGAATAAATTATTAATTAAAATTATTTTTTTATGGGTTTGATTTGTAATACAAAAGCTAAAAATAAAAGAAAAATACCTGTATAGAACTTTGTTTTACTCAAAAAATACACTATTGGATATTCTGTTAGTGTGCCAGTCGCCTTAAAACAGCCACTTACACCACCGCCATCTTTTCCCCCACATGGTAATTCGCCCAAAGCAAGCGCAATTGTGACTGAGCCAATCATACCAAAAAACAAGCCAAGATTTTCAATTGTAAGATATTTTTTAATATTGACCATAAAAAAAATAGTTCTGTTTCGTTCGTGAGTCAGATGTTCCGTGTCATGCGTTGTTATTGTCTAAAGTATTTTTTATTTCTTGCTTAGTTTTTTTGTCTCTTTCTAACCACATATTCCACATTGCACTTCCTTCATCAAGCATTTCTTTCAATTCGTCCGTGGATATTTTATTGTTTGTGATAGCATCAAATATTTTTACATGACTAATCAAATAAGCCGCAAACGGAAGAACTTTAAGATTGCGCTCTTTTGCGGTTTCGTATGCTTGCTTCCAGTCAGTTATTGCGGCATTGATGTATGATTTTCTTAGATCAATCTTATTATCATAATATTTGGAAATTATTGTGGCAATCATTGAAAAAAATGCACCTATAAATACACCTCCTAACGAACCAATGAGTATTAATATCTCGGATTTCATATTTTATAGTATTTTTTGGTGAATTATTTAATTTTATTTTTTATTTCTTCGATGTCTTTTTTAATGTCATCTATATCGTTATCATAGTCAAGTGTAAAATAAGTAAAAACTCCCGACATAAAAATAATTAAACCGATAATTAAGTAATCAGTTTTGATTCCGAAGTAAAATAAAATTACAACAATTATTGTAACCACCAGCGTTGTTTTTAAACGCTCTTTTAAGTTGCTTGTTTTTCTTTTGTCTTGTGGTTGCATATATATAAATTAGATAATAAATTTTAATTTATTGCTTATAATCACGCTCACACGATTTTGCTTGTTTTTGTATCTATTGAATTCGACGTGCTGTGTGATCATAAATACGATAGTAGTTAAAATAACTTTACTCCAAATCCACCCATCAGTCAATTCCAATCCAATCGGACAGAGATCCCGAATCAAGTTCGGGATGACAGAAAGTGAGACAGAGATTCCTCGTCGGCCGCGAGGCCTCGCTCGGAATGACAAACGGCGACTGGATTCCCGTTTTCACGGGAATGACAATTATTTGGATGACAATATAATTTTACCCTTCTCCACCCCAATCTCCACCACCTGTCCTTCCGCAACATCCCCCGTAATTAGCGCAAACGCCAATTTATCCAACAACTCCGTCTGAATTATCCGCTTCAACGGCCGCGCGCCATAATCCGGATTATATCCTTCCTTGGCCAGATATTTTTTCACCGCCGGATCAATTTTTAGCGTGATTTTTTTATCAGTTAATCGTTTGGCTAATTCCGTGAGTTGCAATTCCACAATTTTTTGAATTTCTTCTTCGCCTAATGCTTCAAAAATTATGGTCTCATCAATGCGATTCAAAAATTCTGGGCGGAAATGATCTTTGAGCAAATCCATAATTTTGGCGCGCACGGAATCTTCGGTTTTTTTACCGCGTTTGCCGTGAGAATCTTCAAAACCAAATTCGCCTTTGCGGTTGGTGTCCAAAATCATTTGGCTTCCGATGTTGGAGGTCATAATTATCACCGTGTTTTTGAAATTTACCGTTCGGCCTTTGGCATCGGTAACATGGCCTTCATCTAAAATTTGCAATAAGATATTAAACACATCCGGATGCGCTTTTTCCACTTCGTCCAATAATATTACGCAATACGGTCGGCGGCGGACGATTTCGGTGAGTTGTCCGCCTTCTTCATAGCCCACATAGCCGGGCGGGGAGCCGACGAGTTTGCTGGTGGCGTGCTTTTCCATATATTCACTCATATCCACGCGCACGAGAGCGTCGGCGGAGTCAAACATAAATTCGGCGAGCGCTTTGGAGAGTTCGGTTTTGCCTACACCGGTCGGGCCCAAAAAGATAAAGGAGCCAATGGGGCGATTGGGTTCGGCAATGCCCGCGCGTGAACGGCGGATGGCGTTGGATACCGCTTTAACGGCTTCACTTTGGCCAATGACGCGTTTGCCTAATTCATCCTCCATTTTAATCAGGCGTTCGGATTCGGTTTGTAACATTTTCACAATCGGAATTCCGGTCCAGCGCGCGACGACGCCGGCGATGTCTTCGTCCGTAACTTCTTCTTTTAAAATCCCGTGGCTTTTTTGCAAGTCCGCTAATTTTTTTTCATCCTGGCGAATTTCACCTTCCAGCAATGGAATTTTTCCATAACGCACCTCGGCCACTTTTTGTAAATCGCCTTTGCGTTCCTCAATATCGGCCTGCTGTTTCAATTGGTCAATTTGACGTTTGTTTTCGTGAATTTTACTGATGATGGTTTTTTCATTTTGCCATTTGGCTTCCAATTCGGCGCTATTGGCTTTTAATTCCGCTAATTCTTTTTCTAATTTATTCAACCGTTCGCGCGAGTCCTCGTCTTTTTCTTTTTTCAAAGCGCGTTTTTCAATTTCTAATTTTATCATCGCGCGTTTCATTTTATCCAAATCCTCGGGCATAGAATTTATTTCCAGTCGTAAGGCCGAGGCCGCTTCGTCCATTAAATCAATCGCTTTGTCCGGTAAAAATCGATCCGATAAATAGCGAGAAGATAAATTAACCGCTGCCAAAATTGACGCGTCCGTGATGCGTACACCGTGATGAACTTCGTATTTTTCTTTAATTCCGCGCAAAATCGCGATGGCATCGTCCACGGATGGCTCGGCTACCATTACCGGTTGGAAACGGCGTTCCAAAGCCGCGTCTTTTTCCACGTATTTTTGATATTCTTTTAAAGTGGTCGCGCCAATACAATGTAATTCTCCGCGCGCGAGCATTGGTTTCAAGAGATTGGCCGCGTCCACCGAACCCTCACTTGATCCCGCGCCAACAATGGTGTGCAGTTCGTCAATAAACAAAATATATTTTCCGGCCGAGGCGTTGATTTCTTTTAAAACCGCCTTTAACCGTTCTTCAAATTCACCGCGGAATTTGGTGCCGGCCACAAGCGAGCCAATATCTAACGCGAAAATTTCTTTGTCACGCAGAGAGTCGGGGACATCGTTATTAACAATCCGTTGCGCCAGTCCTTCGGCAATGGCGGTTTTGCCCGTGCCCGGTTCGCCGATTAATACCGGATTATTTTTTGTTCGGCGCGATAAAATTTGCATCACGCGCCGAATTTCATCATCGCGTCCGATTACCGGATCAATTTTTTCTTTGCGCGCGAGATCAGTTAAATTTTTTCCGTATTTTTCTAAAGCATTGTATTTAGTTTCCGGTTCGGGCGAGTCCACCCGTTGATTACCACGCACGGCTACGAGCGCTTGTAATGTTTTGTCATAACTAATTCCATTTTTTTCCAACAGTTCACTCACCGGATTTTTACTAACCAAAAAAGCGAGCAATAAATGTTCCACGCTGATATATTCGTCTTTCATTTTTTGCGCTTCTTGGCCGGCCGTTTGGAAAATATACATCATCGCGGGCCCAAGTAAAATTTGACCAACACCGCCTTGCTGAACTTGGCCGGACGGGCGGGGGAGTTTGTCAATGAGGGACTGGATATCGGCGCGCAAAGCAATTAAATTAACATTAAGTTTGCGCAAAATTGAAACCACAATATTTTCTTCGTCTTCCAAAAAAGCGAAAAAAAGATGGGGCGGTTCCACCTGCGGAAAATTATTTTTGCCGGCAATCCCAGCCGCGCGCTGGATCATTTCTTGAGATTTGTTGGTGAAGTTTTGAGGAGCCATAGTGTGGGTGATTAGTTTATTGGTTTAATAGTTGATTAGGGTGAGTGTCGTGTCGTTCGTTGTCTCCCTCTGCCCGAGAGGGAGAATAAGAGGGAGTGGGAGTGCGCTCGTGTCTTGCGCTATTATTATTATTATTATTATTATTATTATTATTATTATGTTATTTTATTATTGAAAGGAGGCCGAAATGCAGATCTTGATCTTCGGGTTCAAGATGACCACGATCTTCTTGGCCAAGATTCTCCCCTTCCTCATGTGACCCTTCGGCTGTTCGGTCACTGAGATCGGGTTTTCCTCAACGTGCCACCCCACGTCCTCGGACGCACGGTGGCCAAAGCTGTCGATGCGCCTCAGGGTGCATCAAAAGGAGGTCTGCCCCCGGCTCGCTAATATGCGATGTCCGGGGGCTTCTATTTTTAAATCTTATCACTCTCACCAGTAGAGTGATAATAGTATAACATATTGTAATTTCTTGTCAAATCATGGTATAATTATACCATAAATACTTGCGGATCTTCAATCTTTAATCTTCAATATGTGGCTAATCCTCGCCTTCTTATCCGCCATCACCGCCGCCGGCGTCGCGATCTTCGCGAAAATGGGTTTGAAAAATATTGATTCCACTTTTGCCACGACTGTGCGCTCGCTTATTATGGCCGGATTTTTGGTTTTGACGAGTTTGTTTTTGGGAAAATTCAATAGCACAAACTTTCATTCTTTGTCTGCTCGCGAATGGTGGTTTATTTTTTTGGCAGGTATTTCCGGAGCGCTGTCGTGGTTGTTTTATTTTATGGCGCTGAAAGTTGGTTTGGCAACGCGCGTGGTTGTGATTGATCGCTTAAGTTTGGTGTTTGTTGTTTTGCTCGCGGCCGTGTTTTTGGGTGAGGCGTTGAGTTGGCGAGTGGCGTTGGGGGCGTTACTGATGGTTGGCGGGGCGATTATTATTAGTTTAAAATAACTTTGTCATTCCGACCGACTGTCGCAAGGAGCGGAGGAATCCCTTAACGCTGGCATTAGTAAAATGATTACTTTAAGGGATCCCTCGGCTACGCTCGGGATGACAATGAAAAATTATGCCAAAAATTTTAGGCGTAAAAATTGACAGCGTCACCAAAACCGAAGCCAGACAACTGGCCGAGAGTTTTTTATTTGGTAATTTACCAAAGAAAATTTTTACTCCCAATCCCGAAATGCTCGTGTTCGCGCAAAAAGACGTGGAATTTAAAAATATTTTGAATAGTGGGGATTTGAATTTGTGTGATGGGTTTGGCATACAATTAGTAAGTGGTTTTAAAATTAAGCGTTTGACCGGCGTAGATTTTGTTTTGGAGTTGTGTGGGTTGGCCGAGGTGTTGGGGAAGAGTGTGTTTTTGTTGGGGACGGGCGATCGCGCGGTTTTGAATTTGGCAGAAATAAATTTGCAAACAAAATTTCCGAGTTTAAAAATAGTTGGATCAAATGTTGGGCCGAAAATTGATTTAAGAATGAAGAATAAAGATTTAAGATTAAATCACGTCTCACAATCTTCGATCTTCAATCTTCAATCTTCGTTGAATATTTTAGAAAATCAGATGGTAATTGATGAGATTGATGTAGCTAAACCCGACATTCTCTTCGTCGCCTTTGGCCAAGTAAAACAAGAAAAATGGATAAACGAATTTTTGCCAAAATTACCGTCGGTAAAAATTGCTATGGGCGTCGGCGGGAGTTTGGACTACATTTCCGGCCATGTTTCTCGCGCCCCTTTATTTTTTCGTCAAATTGGGTTAGAATGGGTATATCGATTGGCGTGCGAACCCAAGCGTTTTGGTCGCATTTTTAATGCCACGGTTAAGTTTTTGTATTTTTATGCCAGAGAGAAGACGGATTGATTTAGCACCACGAGAGCCGAGCCAGCCGGCAGAAAAGTTGGAATCAGAAAAACAGAAAAGGATTGTGTTAGAAATTGGTGCTGGCGCCGTGCCGGCTCCGGTTAAAGGCGAATGGCCGTCAGCGCCGTTTGATTTATATATAGCCGGTGATAGACACGCTGATACTTTGTCTTTGCTTGCCACTGAAAATTTGGAAAAATTGGCGCGTAAAGATAAGCGTGCCGAAAAAATTCATTTAGCCGCGTTTGATGCTAAAAAAATGCCATTTGCCGACAGCTCGATTGACGAGGTTGTTGCTAGGAATGTTTTCACTATTGCCACGGAACAAATGGAAGAAATTTTGCGAGAAATTTATCGCGTTTTAAAAAATGGTGGTAAATTAACAATAGCGGAAACATATACACCCGATTGGTTGCCGAAAAATTTTGTCCGTGTAGTTGAGCATTTTAGCGGTTTAAAATTGGTTGGTGAAAATACTGTCGTCGAGGCGTATCAGTCCAGAAAAAGGAATGTTCCAATAAAATTAGAATTTAAAAAACCATAAATTTATGATTCGTACTCGCTTCGCCCCCTCACCAACCGGATTTTTACATGTCGGCGGTTTGCGCACGGCATTGTATGCTTATTTAGTCGCCAAACAAAATAACGGCAAGTTTATTTTACGCGTGGAAGACACCGACCAAAAGCGTTCGGTGGAAGGCGCAATTCCGGCAATTTTAGAATCTTTAAATTGGGCGGACATAGCACCGGACGAGGGTGTGGTTGAATTTGAAAATAATGATGTGATAGAAAAAGGCGAGTATGGACCATATTTACAATCCAAACGATTAAAAATTTACGAACAGCACGCGAATATTTTGTTGGAAAAGGGTTTTGCTTATTATTGTTTTTGTACGGCCGAGCGCTTGGAAGAATGTCGGGCCAAACAAAGCGCGGCTAATAGGCCGATGGGGTATGATGGTCATTGTCGAGAAATGGATGTGGCCGAAATAAAAAAGAATTTGACCGCGGGCGCGCCGTACACCGTGCGTTTAAAAATGCCCAAAACCGGCATGACGGAGTTTAATGATTTAATCAAAGGCAAGGTTAGTTTTAAAAACGAATTGGTGGATGACCAAGTTTTGCTTAAAACCGACGGCTTTCCCACTTATCACTTGGCGGTAGTGGTTGACGACCATCTGATGGCCATAACGCATGTTATTCGTGGCGATGAATGGCTTCCCAGCACGCCTAAACATATTTATTTGTATGAATGCTTTGGTTGGGAAAAACCGATGTTCGCGCATTTGCCGTTATTACTTAATGCCAATAAATCCAAATTAAGTAAGCGTCAGGGCGATGTGGCGGTCGGGGATTATGTTAAAAAAGGATATCTACCGGAAGCGTTAATAAATTTCGTGGCATTTTTAGGATGGAATCCGGGCGATGACCGTGAGATTTTTTCACTGGCGGAATTAGCCAAAGAATTTTCTTTAGAAAAAGTTAATAAATCCGGCGCGGTATTTAATTTGGAAAAATTGGATTGGTATAATAAGTATTATTTACGGCAACTTTCTAATGAGCAGGTTGCTGAATTGGCTTTGCCGTTTTTTGGCAACAAGATTAAAGATTTAAGATTGAAGATTGAAGATTTCGCGAATGTGATTGGATTGGAGAAAGAGCGAGTGACGACTTTAGCGGAATTGCCGGGGGCGGTTAATTTTATTTTTGAATTGCCAGATTATCCGGCGGAGATGTTGGTATTTAAAAAAAGCACGACCGAGGAAGCAAAAAAAGTTTTAGGAGAATTGTTAGTTTGGTTAGAGAAAATTGATTTGAAAGATAAAAATGATTTAGAAAAGCAGGTAATACAGTGGATAAAAGATAATGGTTACACCAATGGCGCGGTCTTGTGGCCTTTGCGTGTGGCTTTGTCTGGCCAAGACAAATCGCCCGGGCCGTTTGAAATCGCGGTGGTGCTTGATAAAGATGAAGTTTTGAGGCGAATACAGGTGGCATTAGCGAAAGTGTGATATAATAGAGAAATGAAAAAATATTTTTCACTTTTAATTATTTTTTTTACCGGTTTAATTTTGCTTACGCCTATTTTGGCGCGGGCGCAAGAAGCCGGTGGCAATCAAGATGAAATCAATGCTTTAAATACGGAAATTACCAAACGCAAAGACACCATTAAACAATTGGAAGAAACCATCGCGAAATATAAAAGCAATATCAATCAAAAACAGTTGGAGGCGGTGTCTTTAAAAAATCAAGTCAGTATCATTGAGGCGCAGGTCGCTCAGGTGGAAACGAGCATTGATTTGACCAAAGAAAAAATTAAAGAAGCGGAATTGTCCATCACGGCGTTGGATTTGTCTATTGCCGATAAAGAAGCGGTGATAAAACGACAGAAGGTGGTTATTACTCAAATTATTCAAGGGCTACTCGCTAACGATCAGAAGAATTTTTTGGAAATAATGCTGACGAACGACAGCTTCGCGGATTTTTATAATCAGGCCAAATATTTGGAAAATGTTTATGTTGATTTGGGACGGTCGGTGAAAAATGTGCGTTTAGCCAAAGAGGATTTAACAAATCAAAAAGTTCAGGTGGACGCGAAACGTCAAAATTATGAAAATTTAAAAATTGATTTGGAAGATCAGCGTAAAGATTTGAACGAGCGCGTGGGTTTAAAAATTACTTTACTTGGTCAGACCAAAGCGTCCGAGGCCAGATATCAAACTTTGCTTGTTAGTTTACGCCAACAGTATCAATTGGTAGAAAGCGAAGTGCGAACCTTTGAGGACAAAGTGCGAAAAAAATTAGAAGCGCAGGACAAAATTCAAAGTTCGGGCGGAGAATTATTATTATCTTGGCCGGTGCCCAGCCGTTATATCACCGCCTATTTTCACGACCCGGAATATCCGTATCGACGCGTGTTCGAACATAACGCCGTTGATATTCGCGCCAGCCAAGGCACACCGATTAAAGCAACGGCCCCGGGCTATGTCGGTATGGCCAGACGGTGCACGCTTGCGTCGTGTTATAGTTATGTTTTACTTATCCACACCACGGATATTTCCACGGTTTACGGACATATGAGCAGTATCGCCGTTAGCGCTGATCAATTTGTGGAGCGGGGCGATATTATTGGTTATTCCGGAGGCACCCCGGGCACAGCCGGTGCCGGGCCGTTTGTTACCGGCCCGCATTTGCATTTTGAAGTACGTAAAAATGGGATTCCGGTGGATCCGCTCGGGTATTTGATACAGTAATATTTTGCGTATTACACGCGCGTATATATTCAAGTATATACGGGAATATATATTTAAATATATATTTCGTTTCAAATGTCAATTAGATTTATATTTTAGATTTCAGAAATATGAGCAAAAAAATTCGTGTGGGAGTAATCTATGGCGGGCCATCGGCCGAGCGGGCAATTTCTCTTATCACCGGCAAAGCAATTTGCGAAAATTTGGATAAAAAAAAGTACGATGTAATACCATTGGAAATGTCCAAGGATAAAAAGTTTTTTTTAGATAATAATTATTATAAACAGTTAAACGCGCCCGGCCATAAATCTACCGGCAAAAAAATAGCCGCGCTTGTACCGGTAAAAAGCAATGATTTAGGCAAAGATAAAATTGATGTTGTGTTTTTGGCATTGCACGGTACCTATGGCGAAGACGGCAAAATCCAATCAATTTTAGAAAGTTTAGGAGTAAAATATACCGGTTCGGGTGTTTTGGCGAGCGCACTCGCGATGAACAAAGTATTTTCTAGCCAAATATATTTTGCCAATGGCCTGCCTTTTCCGGAATTTATTAATTTCAAAAAGTCCGGTTGGAAAAATGATAAAGCGAAAATTTTGGCGGAAGTGAAAAATAAAATTGGTTATCCGTGCGTGTTAAAACCGGTTGATCAGGGTTCGGCGGTCGGGGTGAGTATTGTAAAAACCGAGCCGGAATTAGCCAAAGCAATTTTAAAAACAATTAAAAAATTTCCTTGGCTTATGGTCCAGAAATTTATCAAAGGCCGGGAAGCCACTTGCGGGGTGTTGGAACAATCCGGTTCGCCATTTCCGTTGCCACCGACCGAAATTATTGCCAATGCCGGAGAATTTTATGATTATAAATCCAAATATTCCAAAGGTGGTTCCACGCATATTTGCCCAGCCAATTTTGAAGAACATATTAATGAGCAAATTCAAACCTTAGCAGTGCAAGCCCACATCGCGCTTGGCTGTGCCGGCATGTCGCGCACCGATATTATGGTAGGGGATGATGGTAAGTTGTATGTTTTGGAAACAAATACCATTCCCGGCATGACCCCAACTTCGTTATTTCCAGAAGCGGCCGGAAAGGCGGGGATTAATTTTATGAAAATGTTAGATGTAATAATTAAAGCGGCGATATGACCAAGCAAGATATTTTTAGTAGCCGTGAGGGTGGAGCAGAAGAAGAAAAATTCATAGCTGTAGAATTGAGTGGCTTAGAAGAGTTAAAGGAGTTAAAATTGTTAGAATATAAAAATTTTAAACTTAATGACCGCAACGCGCTCTTGAACGATATTATTGCTGAAGATTCGGCTCGTAAGGCATTACGCGAGATTAAAATGACTGAAGGTCGTACTAGTTTTTTTGGGATTAGGCGCGGTGGGAAGATAGTTGCCGGTGGCGTTTTGGCGGTCGCGGCCTGGTATGATGGCCACGCGCCGGAGGCGCACTTATATTCCACTAATGTCGCTCCGGAATGGCGTGGTAAAGGGTTGGCACAAATTTTAATTGACGCGCGTGTGGAAAAGGCGCGGCAGTTTGGTTGTCAGGTTATTACAGTTGATAATGAAGCAAAAAATCCAATTGGATTAGTTAGTAAATTTAATGGCGGTTTTATTTTAAATGGGGTGGCGCAGGACGAGCAAAAAAATAATTTATTTGAATTGTCTAGAAATATTGATGATCATAGTGATGCCGACAATGATCGTAAAAAAATAAAAACAGATAGCCCTAAACCGCAGTGGCATGAAATTGAGTTGGACAATATTGAAGCAATTAAATTTTGGTTAAGTCAGAAGCCAAAGTGGGTTGGGGTAGATATTAAGAATTTGGGAGCGGCGGATGATAATGATCCCAAAAATTGGGTGTTGATTATGGAAAATAAAGAAGACGTGAAGCAACAAAAAACCGGCGATTGAGCCGGTTTTTTAGTTTATATATTTCCATCCAACGCCTCGTTCACCATTTTGTCCGCCTCCTTATTTTGCGCGCGTGGCACATGACGGAAAGTTACTTTTTTAAAAAGCGTGGTCGCGTTATACGCTTGAATAAATAATTTTTGCAAAGTTGGCTCTTTCACTTTGTATTCGCGTTTCATTTGTTTAACAATTAATTCGCTGTCTAAAATACAGTCAACTTCCATCGCGCCAAGCGTGGCGGCTTTTTTTAATCCGGAAATTAAAGCCGAGTACTCGGCGAAATTGTTGGTTTGTTTGCCCAAGTATTCGCCATAAGCGGCTAAAATTTTTCCAGTCGTATCTTTGATTACGACACCAGCCGCCGCTGGCCCCGGATTACCGCGCGCGCCACCGTCGGTATAAATTATTAATTTCATAATAGATAATTATTTAAGCGAGCCACATAATCATCACTAAAAAACCGTAAGCATGGCCGAGCGGCCAAGAGCGTGTTTTTTAATGATGATTATGTGGTGAGCAGTATTTTAATATTTTAATTTCCAAATGCCACTGGCGTCATTGATTTTTCCGCTAAAATATAAAATTTTATTTTGACTGTCAACCGCGGTTATGTCAGTAGCGGAATTTAGTAAATTATGGCCGACGGAATAGTAGGGGAAAAGCGCTTCTACCCGCCCGCCCCAAACCAAACCTAAAGTATTGAAATTATCCAACGGCCAGACAGCGCGCAGGCCTTCGCCCGAACGGGTTTGCAAGTATGGCTCTTCGCCGGCGCTGTAAGTGGTTAATTCCCATGGCGTCCAAAACAGCCACCAATTATTAAAGGGCGATACCATAAAATTATCAGCGTTAACAGTTGATTGCTTGGCGTTAGCAACAATTAATATTTGCCCGGGTTTATTTTGGAGGAGCGCGACGTCATTTTTAGTTTGTAAAATTTTCAGTTCTTCGCTTTTTTGTCCGGATTCAATTTTAATTTCCGCAAATTTTTCCGAAAAACCGAGCGCGTCTTTAATTAAATAAATTTTATTATCCGTTGTCTGTTTTTCAATTGTCCAAATTTTTTGATTTTCCGCGTACCAATCAATAAAATTATTCCGCGCGATTACGGTGATAGTTTTTTGTATTGGTCTGGCGTTCAAAATTTCTGTCTCCGTTCCTAAAATAATTTCCGGTTCTGATCCGTTCTGCCAGATGGCTTTGGCAATTGGGCCATTTTTTGGTTGGACGAGCCAAGGAGCTTGCGGGTCGCTTGTAGCCAATACCCAAAGGGATTCAAACGGTGCTTCTTTGGCGTTTATTAAAAAATAAGCGCTATTTTCCGACCAGGAAATTTGTGGTGTTCCCGAAATTGGCACGGATAATTTTTGGACGGTATTGTCGGCTATTGTTAAAAGAGATATTTGGTAAGAATCGTTTTCGGGTCGAGCGTAAACCAAATAGGCGCCGTTGGGAGAGATTGACATTACCAGCACTTGTTCGGAGGAAATTTTGGTCGGTTCATTTTTTTGGAGCAAAGAAATTTCTTTGATATAAACCGTTTGTTTACTGCGCGCGTTAATTTCTTTGTCAAAATTATAATATCCGGATGCTGACAAACGTAAATGGTATTTGCCCGGAGTGATATTTTTTAAACGTACCGGCATCACATTGTCTACTTCCAGTTCGTTCAAGTAAGTCGTGGTGTTTTCCGGCTCAATGTCCACGCTAATTGCCGAGGTTTCGCGCAAGAGTCCATTTTGGACGTCATAGCGATAACCCAAGGCATACATTATAATAAGCGGGGATAGCACAAAAAATAACACCAAAAATAAGGCAAAAAATGTCCGTCGATAAATTTTTGTAAACCAACTGCCGGGGTATTCCATGTTTTTGACTTATTGGCAATTTAGTGATATATTATACTAAATTTGATTATTAGTAAAGATATGTCTTATTTGATTATTAATGGCGGGAAAAAATTATCAGGCGAAGTGGTAACTCAAACCGCTAAGAATTCAGCAGTGGCGATTTTATGCGCCACGCTTTTGGTTAAAGGGAAAGTTGTTTTGAACGATGTGCCCCAAATTGAAGAAGTAAATCGGATCGTAGAATTATTAAAAAGCATTGGCGTGAAATTTTCCGGTAGTGGTAGGCAATTAATTGTGGACGCGTCCGGACCAATTCAATTATCTAAAATAGATAAAAATGCCGTTAACAAAACGCGTTCATCCTTGCTTTTGCTCGGTGCTTTGGCCGGACGATTGAAAAAATACCATTTGCCAAAATCCGGCGGTTGTAAATTAGGCAATCGCACGGTGCGGCCCCATATTTTTGCTCTGGAAAAATTAGGATTGAAAATTGAATCGCGACCAGAATATTACGAGGTGGACGCGTCTAAGCTCGTTGGCGGTAAGGTGATAATGTACGAATCTGGTGACACACCCACCGAAAATGCCATTATGGCGGCGGTAGCGGCCAAAGGCAAAACAGTTATCAAAATGGCTTCGGCCAATTATATGGTCGCGGATTTGTGTGGTTTTTTAAAATCAGCGGGCGCAGATATTATCGGCGTCGGCACAACTACATTATATATTAATGGTAGTAAGCCCCTTAAAAGCACGGTGGAATATGCCATTATGCCAGACCCGATCGCGTCCATGACTTTAATGTCAGCGGCGATTGTTACCGGCTCGCGTTTAACTATCAAAAATTGTCCGTTAGAATATCTGGAACTGGAATTGTGTAAACTAGAAGTAATGGGGCAAAAATTTAAAATAAAAAATGAGCGGACCAGCGCTAATGGATTTTTTAAATTAGGAGATATTGAAATTTTTCCGAGCAAATTAATAGCGTTGCCTGATAAAATTGAAGGCCGACCGTTTCCGGGATTAAATATTGACAATTTGCCGTTGTTTGTGCCGATTTTGGCGCGAGCCGAAGGGCGAACGCTCGTGCATGATTGGGCCTATGAAAATCGGGCGGTGTATGTGTTGGAACTACAAAAATTAGGCGTTAATGTTACTTTGCTTGATCCGCATCGCATTTGGGTGGAAGGGCCAAGTGAATTCCGACCGAATGAAATTATCGCTCCACCGGCGCTCCGACCGGCCGTGAATGTTTTGATTTGTATGCTCGGCGCCAAGGGCCAATCAATTTTGCGCAATATTTATGAAATTGACCGCGGTTATGAAAATTTGTACGCGGTGTTGAATTCGGTCGGCGCTGACATAAAAATAGCAAAATAATTTTTATGAGCATTGATGAACCTCAAAAAAAACATCGGGTGGGATTTTTCGCTTCTATTATTATCGGCTTGATTATTTTTGGTGTTGGTTATGTAGTTGGTCAAAATGCCTTAATTAAAAAACAGACCGTGAGCGCTGACGGCAATATTGATATTGCCAAAGTTATAAATTTAAATCGCGCTTTAAACAAGTCCGATAGTGTTGATTTTAATGAATTTTGGAATGTTTGGGACAAAGTAAAACAAAAATATGTCAAACAGCCGGCTGATGAAACCAATATGTTTTATGGCGCCATCACCGGTATGGTAGCATCCTTGGGCGATCCCTATTCAATATATATGCCTCCACAAATGGCCGGTGAATTTGCCAAAAGTTTGACCGGCGAATTTTCTGGTATTGGGGCGGAAATCGGGGTTAAAGAAGAGCAGCTCGTGGTAGTGGCACCTTTGCCCGGTTCGCCGGCTGAATTAGCGGGACTGCGCGCCGGTGATAAAATTTTAGGCATTGATAATGTTGATACCTATGGGATGGATACATTTACGGCCGTGATGAAAATTCGTGGTGAAGCCGGTACCGAGGTGATGCTCTTGATTGCGCACAATGGCTTTAAAAAAGCCGAGGAAATAAAAATTATCCGTGCGACTATAAATGTTCCGGCGATACTTTATGAGAAAAAGAATGATGTCGCGTATTTGCGCGTGATGCAATTTGACGAAGATACCACCTCGCAACTTAATCAATCAATTAAAAAAATTCAAAAAGACGGCTTAAAAAAAGTTATTTTGGACTTGCGCAATAATCCGGGCGGGTATTTGGACGCGGCCATTGAAATGGCGAGCGAATGGGTGGCGGACGGCGCGGTAGTTAGTGAAAAATTCAGTGATGGCCGAGAAAATATTCATTATTCCGAAGGGGCGCATCGTTTGAACGGATTAAAAACCGTGGTACTCGTGAACGGCGGATCGGCTTCAGCTTCCGAAATTGTCGCCGGCGCGTTACAAGATTATGGCTTGGCGACTATTATGGGCGAGAAAACTTATGGTAAAGGTTCGGTGCAGGATTTTGAAGTGTTTTCGGACAATTCCGCCCTGAAATTAACCGTGGCTGAGTGGTACACGCCCAAAGGCAAAAATATTAACGAACAGGGGATATTGCCGGAAGTGGAAGTAATAGAAGAATATGATAAGGAAAAGATTGGCGAGGATGTGATGTTAAATAAGGCGATGGAGCTGCTGAAGTAATTTTAAATATTTTAAAACATCCGTTGTCGCGGATGTTTTTATATTTAATTACAAAATTCAAATTTCCAATGTCAAATCAAATCCAAAATTCAAATATTAAAATTTGAAATTGGAAATTGGAAATTTGACATTTCGCTCAAATCCTCTCCTCCCACCTTCTATCCGTCTCCACTTCCAATTCCAAAAACACTTTTTTATTTAACGCGCCTTCTAGTTCTTTGCGCGCGGCAATGCCGATTTCTTTGATCGCTCGGCCACCAGCGCCGATAATCATTTTTTTGTAACGTGAGTCCGAGGTAAACACTGTGGATTTTATCACCCACATCTCCGGCTTTTCTTCAATTTCCGTTGTTTCCACATGGGTGGAATATGGCACTTCTTGGCGTAGAGCCAAAAATATTTTTTCACGTACCACTTCGGCTATCCAAAATTCGCGGTTGATATTCGTGATTTGGTCAGGTGGATAAATTGCCTCGCCGGCGGGTAATAATTCCAAGACCTTTTGACGTAACGGTTCCACATGACGATTAAAGATAGCGGACAATTCAAACACTGCCGTAAATTCCTCACCTAAATTTTTATAATCATCCAAAAATTCTTTTTCCTCTGTCGGTAAATCGCTTTTGTTAATTACTAAAATTTTAGGAATATCCAACTTGCGCAAAATTGATTGAATGTATCTTTCTTCGGCGCCGATGGCTTTAACCGGGTCAACCACATAGACAATGATGTCAATGTCGGCAATCGCTTCTTTTACTTTTTCTTCTAATTTACCGGACAGGTTGTTGTGGTGGTCGCGTAAAACTCCCGGGGTATCCACAAACACGGCCTGGGCTTCGGGATAATTAAGCACGCCATGAATAATATGGCGGGTGGTTTGGGGGCGGTGTGATACCGCTGCGACTTTGGTCCCAATTAAAGAATTTAATAAAGTGGATTTGCCGGTGTTGGAACGGCCGACAAGGGTGACAAATCCGCTTTTAAATTCTTTAGTTGTTGTTTTTTCTTCGGTCATAATATGGACTTGCCACTTTTCAGTAAATTATGGTATAATTATAGCATAGAATTCAGTATAAATCAAGGGTGTTATGAAAGTCATTTTATTACAAAAAATTCCGGGAGTGGGTGATATTGACCAAGTTAAAGACGTGGCCGATGGTTATGCTCGCAATTTTTTGTTTCCCCGTCATTTGGCCGTACAAGCGACCCAGGCCAGTTTGGCTGATTTGACCGCGCATAAGAAAAAACAGACCAAAGACGCCGAGCGCGAATTACAGACCGCTCAAAATTTAGCGGAAAGGTTAGATGGTTTGGTTTTAGAATTAAAAGAAAAAGCGAGCGAGAAAGGGCAGTTGTATGCCGCGGTTAGCGCCACCAAAATTATCAGTGAGCTGAAAAGATTGGGCTATACGATTCTGCGTGAACAAATTAAAGTCCCACCAATTAAAGAAGCGGGGGAGTATGTCGTCAAAATTAAGTTGAGCCATGGGCTGGAAGCAACGGTTACTGTAATCGTCTCTACCTAAAAATCAAGCCCGTCCCGATTGAGTCGGGACGGATTTTTTATTTTTAATTAATCAACACTCACATTCGTGTGGATTTGCGCCGCCCCTTCGGGTGGTCACCCGCAGGGTGAAATAAAATTCGTGGTTCTATGAATACAAAATATATTTTCGTAATCGGCGGTGTACTGTCTGGCGTTGGTAAAGGCGTTACGACAGCTAGCATCGGCCGAATTTTTAAAAACTATGGCTATAAGGTTTCGGCCATAAAAATTGACCCATACATCAATGTGGACGCTGGCACGATGAACCCATTAGAGCACGGTGAAGTATTTGTTACCGAAGACGGCGACGAGACCGATCAGGATATGGGCAACTATGAAAGATTTTTAGATACGGATTTATATTCCAGCAATTACATGACTACCGGCCGAGTGTATTTGAGTGTGATTGAAAGAGAACGCTCTATGGGCTACAAAGGTAAATGCGTGCAAGTGGTGCCACACATTCCGTTTGAAGTAATTGACCGGATTAAAAAGGCGGCCGAAAATACCAAGGCCGAAATTATGGTGGTGGAAGTAGGTGGCACAGTTGGTGAATACGAAAATATTTTATATTTGGAAGCGGCACGGATGATGAAATTAGATAACCCCGATGATGTTGCTATCGTACTCGTCGGTTATATGCCGGTGCCGTCGCATTTGGGGGAAATGAAAACCAAGCCCACTCAACACGCGGCGCGCACGCTTAATAATTCCGGTTTGCAGGCCGATTTTATCGTGGCGCGCGGTAAATATGAATTGGACAAACCGCGTAAAGAAAAATTAGCGTTATTTTGTTGGATGAAGCCCGAAGATATCATTTCCGCGCCGGACGTGGAAAGTATCTATACCATTCCGGTAGTTTTGGAAAAACAAAATTTTGGCCAGTTGCTCGCGCAGAAGTTGAAATTTAAATTAGGCGCGGTCAAAAAAAACAATGAGTGGGATAAATTTTTAAATAAAGCCAAGGCAAATAAAAAACCGGTTAAAATCGCGGTCGTTGGTAAATATTTCGCGACCGGCGCTTACACTTTATCCGATTCCTATATCTCCGTTATTCAGGCGGTTAAACACGCCGCTTGGTGGCAGGGGGCCGAAGCCGAGATGACTTGGCTTGATTCGGAAGATTTTGAAAAAGATACCAACCAAATTAAAAAATTAAAAAATTATGACGCTTTAATCGTCCCGGGCGGATTTGGCACGCGGGGCATTGAGGGGATAATTCTGGCGATTAAATACGCGCGGGAAAATAACCTGCCGTATTTGGGGTTATGTTACGGCATGCAACTCGCCACCGTGGAATTTGCCAGAAATGTTTTGAATTTGGCTGACGCGCATACGGTTGAATGTAATGCCAAAACCACCGATCCCATTATCCACATCAACCCAACGCAAGCCAAAAATGTCAGTAAAAATCGTTATGGTGGCACAATGCGTTTGGGGGCGTATGATTGCAATTTAAAAGAGGGGAGTAAGATGGCCAAATTATATGGCGCGAAAAAAATTAGCGAACGCCATCGCCATCGTTATGAATTTAACAATGACTATCGTTCCCAAATTGAACTGGCCGGGCTCGAATGTGTGGGTATAAACAAAGAGACCAATTTGGTGGAAATTGTGGAATTACAAGACCATCCGTTTTTTGTCGGCGTCCAATTTCACCCGGAATTTAAGTCGCGTCCGACGCGTCCGCACCCGTTGTTTTTGGGGTTGGTGAAAGCCGGCCTTATCGCCCCCGCATCCCCAAAATAACATTCACCGTTCGCAACACAATCGCGAGGTCAAGTAACGCCCCGCGATTTTTTATATAATATAAATCGTATTCTAATTTGCGCAAGTTTTCGTCCAAAGTGCCGTAGTAATTGTGTTGTAATTGCGCCCAGCCGGTCAGCCCGGGTTTGATTAAATGCCGGACGGCGTAGTAGGGCATTTTTTCCGTTAATTGTTTAACAAATTCCGGCCGTTCGGGGCGAGGCCCGATAAAAGCCATTTCGTTTTTTAAAATATTCCAAAATTGGGGCAGTTCGTCCAAACGCGTGCGACGCAAAAATTTACCAAAACCGGTAATGCGTTCGTCTTTAACGCTCGCAAATTGCGGTCCGCCCACTTCGGCGCTACCGTTTGCCCCCAACACTTTCATCGTGCGGTATTTTATTACTTCAAATTCATGTCCGTTTCGTCCGGTTCTAATTTGTTTAAAAAATATCGGTCCGGTTGAGGTTAATTTTGTCATAATGGCCACCACGGGAAAGGTGGCTATAAAAATTAAGGCCATTAAAATTGCCCCCAGATAATCAAACAGCAATCGTCCGCGATCATAGACCTTTTTATTCTGTTCAGTTAAATTTGTTAAAAACCAGGTTTCTGATAAAGCAAACGGTGGCACCCGTTTCATGGTTTTTTCATAAAAATTATCCAATCGTTCCACTTGTAAATGCGAAGATAAATTATGGTATAATTTTTTTGTTAATTCCGTGTCATTTTCAAATTGGGGCGACACTACCACGGTGTTGGCTAATTTATCCGGCAAATCCGCGCTGTTGGGGTATTGTTTTATCTGCGCTAACTCCGAGGGTAAAATATTTTTATCAATAATACCGCTAACGCGATAGCCGATTTCCGGACGGCTATTTAATAGTCGGCATAATTCCAATGTTTCCGCGGTGATGCCGGCGAAAATAATGGTAGATTGCCAAAGCGTGGCTGACAGCAGGGTATCGTATAAAACGCGCCAAGCGGTTGCCAAACCAAAACTGATTATGGTAGTTAAAGCCAAAATTGTTTTAGGCGTGCCGGCTACCTTATCGGCAAATAAATAAAATGTTAAAACCGCTATTATTGCCCACACCCCTCCCGCAATTATCATTTTTTGATAAAGTGTTTTTCTTGGTTTTAAACGGGTGAGATCATAAAGACCGGTAATAAACATTATCACAAGCGCTACTAAAAATAGCGCGGTCATGGGGCTAATTAAACCGGCCGCTTGGTTGCTAACGAAATTTGAACCGCCTCTGATTATGAGCGCCAAAAGCAGGCCGGTATATAAACAGACCAAATCACCACCGATTAAAGTTAACTGCTTGAATCTATACATTAATTTTGCTATAATGATTCTATACTTTAATCCTATCACTTTGTCATGAAAAAATCAATATTGACGGTAACCGTGGCTATTTTTTTGTTTGGTTCGGTTTTTCCGGTTTCGGCCATAATCCCTAACGATAGTCAGTATAGCCAACAAGAAAATATGTGGGCGAGCGTTAACGCGCCGATGGCTTGGGATATTACTACCGGTAGTAAAACGGCGGTAGTGGCGATAATTGATACCGGTGTGGACAGCTGGCATCCGGATTTAGCCGGTAATATTTGGATAAATCAATTTGAAGTCCCCGGCAATAACGCTGATGATGATCGCAATGGTTATGTTGATGATATCAATGGCTGGAATTTTATTGAAAATAACAATGACGCGCGCACTTCGGTGTTTAATGCCGACGACGAACCGGAGGCGGTGCGTCATGGCACTGTGGCCGCCGGTTTAATCGGGGCGGTGGGGAATAATAATCGCGATGGCGCGGGTGTTAATTGGCAAGTGTCAATTATGCCACTGCGCGCCGTGCGTAGCGACGGGTATGGTTTAATGTCTGATGTGGCCGAAGCGATTTTATACGCTGTCAACAACGGCGCGGATGTTATTAGTATGAGTATGGTGAGCGCGTATTCGGATGTTGGATTACAGCGGGCCTTGCGTTTGGCTTATGAGCAAGGAGTGGTGATAGTGGCTTCGGCCGGTAATCGGCATATTGATTTAGGAAAAAATCCCAACTATCCGGTTTGTTATGATTTAAATGATGCCAAAAGTTGGATTTTGGGCGTGGGTGGATTATCAAGCAGTACCCCCGATAAATTGGCGAGTTTTAGTGATTACGGGGCCTGTGTTGATTTGCTTGCTCCGGGGAGTGGAGTTTACAGCACCGAGCGTTATGCCCCTTCTTATGGTTATGCCAATAGTTTTGGCGGGCCGTGGGATGGCACTTCTTTTGCGGCGCCGATTGTGGCCGGCGCGGCCGCTTTGTTAAAATCTGCGCACCCCGAGTGGAGGCCGGATAAAATTATTTCTATTTTAAAATCCACGGCTGATAATGTTGACAGTAATAATCCGACTTATGGCGGCATGCTTGGCGCCGGACGCGTTAATATTGGGGCGGCAATGGCGCGTGCCGTCAAAGAAGTTTCTTATCGCGGTGTTGATTTGTCGCGTCTGTTTTTTATTTTTGGCGAAGATAAAAATGAATTAGGACGATTTGATCTAAGCGACGGTAAAAGCCGGATTTTGGGGAATATTTGGGACGCGCGGATATTAGATATGGCTCGACTGGGAAATCGTCCGGGCGGGCGTGAGTATCTGGCTTTGCTACTCGGGCGCGACAAATATAATTATGTCCGATTTTTTGACGGCGAAGGCCGAAAATTAAAAGAAATAGCGCTATCATCAATTTCCGATCCCGTAGCCGTTGCCAAAAAAATCGTTTGGCGCGCGTCCAATTTGACCGTGGAATATTTAAATTCTAAAACAAAAACATCATATTTGGTTGATTATAATTTATCCGGAGAAAAAATTCGTGAATTGGAAATCAAAAATTTAGTGAATTTTGACGCTGAAACCAAAGATGGATATTTAGCGACCGCGATTTCAATCGGAAAATCAAAATTAGAATGGCAGTTGTACGATAACGCCAATCAAAAAATAAAAACCGGTGTTTGGAACGGCTATGATAGTTTAGTCGATTTGCGTCTGGGGTATTTTTGGGGAGAAGTTGATCCACAAATATCGGCAGTGTTAAAAAAAGGCAAGGTAAATGAGTGGAAAATCATTGATACGGCTTCTATCCGGTCCGATATACAAATTTTGCCGACTGATTCGTCTGCCTATATCACTGTCCCCGGATTATATCGCGACCGACCGGCATTTTTTGTTTATGCTACCGGAGCCGGCACTTATCGTTTTTATGACGGTCACGCCGGGCTATTGTTCGAAGGGAAGTTTTGATTGATATCGTTTTTGGTGTATAATAATAGTATTGTGACTATTGATATAATTTTATGTCCACTAAACAAATTTTTAGCAAAAAAAACGTACTGGTTACCGGTGGCGCCGGTTTTATCGGCTCGCATCTGTGTGAACGGCTTTTAAAAGAAGCCAATGTGATTTGCGTGGATGATTTTTCTAATTCACATCCCGACAATATTAAACACCTTCTGCAATATCCGGATTTTGAATTTGTTCGCCACGATATCAACACACCGTTGGATTTGGAAAAATTGCCGGAATTGGATAAATTTCAAGTAAAATTTCAGGGCGTGCAGGAAATTTATCATCTGGCTTGTCCCACCAGTCCCAAGGATTTTGAAAATTTAAAAATGAAATCATTGCACGCCAATTCTTTGGCGATGTTAAATACTTTAGATTTGGCCGAACGCCATCATGCCAAATATGTTTATGCTTCGTCTGCGGTAGTATATGGTGATACGACTAGTGAAAGTCAACTATTTAACGAATCTCATTTGGGCCAGGTTAATCAATTATCACCGCGCGCCTGTTATGACGAGGGCAAGCGATTTGGCGAAACCTGCGTGGCCACCTATCGGCAAACCCAGGGGATTGACGCGAAAATCGCGCGCGTGTTTACCACTTATGGCCCCAAAATGATGTTGCGCCAGGGACTGATGATACCGGATTTTATTTTAGATGCCATTTCCGGTAAAAATTTAGTGGTTTATGGTGATGAGTCATTCCGCACCTCGCTTTGTTACATTAATGATATGATTGACGGTTTGGTGCGCTTGATGTCCGCGCCACCGGATGTCTGGCTCATTAATTTGGGCGGGGACACCAATCATCGGATTATTGAAGTCGCGCAAAAAATTATCAACCTGACTGGTTCGTCGTCTACTGTGGCCTTTGAGCCGGCGCTTTTATTCGCCACTAAAAAAGGTTTGCCGGATTTGGCTTACGCGAAAGATGTTTTGGATTGGATGCCTTTGACGCGCTTGGAAGATGGTTTGCAAAGCACGATTGATTATACTATGGCTAATAAGGAGGCGCTGTTGTTTGATCGCAAAAGGTAATTTTATGTTAGTTTGGGTTATTATTCCCGCTCACAACGAAGCCGAGCGAATTGGTCGCGTTATTCGCGGCCTTTTTGAACATGGGTGGAAAAATGTGGTGGTGGTTGATGATGGGTCAAGTGATAATACGGCGGAGGTGGCGCGGGCTGAAGGTGTGAATTTGGTACGACACGAAATAAATCGCGGACAGGGCGCGGCTTTGCAAACCGGCAATGAATATGCCTGGGCGCAGAGCGCGGAAATTATCGTGCATTTTGACGGCGATGATCAATTTGACGCGGGCGATATTAAAGGGGCGGTAGAATTGTTGCAAAATAATAGTTTGGATGTTGTATTGGGATCAAAAATTTTAGACAATCGCTCATTAATTCCCGGACTTAAAAAATATTTTATAATTCCGATTGGTCGGGTGGTAAATTTTTTAATGACCGGAGTTTGGTTGACTGATGTTCATAACGGTTTTCGGGTTTTGACGCCCTTGGCAACGGAAAAAATTGTCATCACTCAAGACGGCATGGCGCACAATTCCGATATTTTGCGCCAAATTAAAAAATTAAAATTGCCTTTTGCCGAATATCCCGTGAAAGTTGTTTACCACGAATTTGGCCAAGGAACCGGCGGGGGGGTTAAAATTATTTTTGATTGGTTGATTAGTTTATTTGTTAAATAAAAAATATGTACCTAATCCAAATTTTACTTGTTGCCTTTTCTGTATTCGCCATTTTTAAAACTATTCAAAAATTTCGCGTCGCGCAATTGTCCGCGTTGGAATTGGCGGGTTGGTCGTTGTTTTGGTTTTTAGTAATGGTGGTGGCGATTTTGCCTGACAGTGCTTCGGCGTTGGCAAAATTATTCGGCGTGGGGCGGGGCGCGGATTTGGTGGTGTATTTGGCGTTGGCGCTAATGTTTTATTTATTGTTTAGATTAAATGTGCGAATGGAGAAAATGAAACGCGAGATTACGATTTTGACGCGCGCGTTAGGTTTGCGCGCTGATAAAAATAAATAGTTTTTAAAAAGTATATATTCAAGTATATACTTGAATATATATTTAAATACATATTCCGTATCAAATGAAAATTGCTCAAGTGGTCTGTACATTTTTACCTTATCAAAGTGGCATGACGAGCGTGGCGTATTATTTGGCGTGTAATTTACATGAGCGCGGGCACGATGTGACAGTGATTACGCCGGATTATCACCTTGAGTTGGGCGCGTCACCGGAATTACCTTTCAAAATAAAACCTTTAAAACCGTTGTTTAGTTATGGTAACGCCGCTTTTTTGCCGGGGATAATTAGTGAATTAAAAAACTTTGATATTGTTCATCTCCATTATCCGTTTTTTGGCGTGGCGGAATTAATTTGGTTGTTTCGTAAAAAAATTAAGGCAAAAGTAATCTTACATTATCATAACGATCCGGTGATAAATGGGGGACTACTGGGTAGATTTTTTAGTTGGTATGGTCGTCATATTACCCCGCGTTTAGTTTCTGTCTGCGACCAAGTTTTATTTTTGCGTCCCGATCAACCGGACGAAAGCGCGATAAAAAATTTAGTAGTTGCTAAAAAAATTAATTACTCAATTCTGCCCAATGGCGTGGATTTGGATATTTTTAAACCGCATTCCGTTGGCGGGGAATTTAGTAAGTATAATTTGCCGGAAAACGCGCGGGTTTTATTGTTTGTGGCCGGCATGAGTAAGGCGTATTTTTATAAAGGTGCGGAGGTTTTATTGCGCGCCTGGGCAATTTTAAAAAAACAGGCAATTTATAATAATGTTTTTTTGTTTATGGTCGGGGAGGGGGAATTACGGTCGGGATACGAAAACTTAGCTCAAGATTTAGGGGTGTCTGATAGTGTCCGATTTTTAGGCCGTAAATCACCAGCGAAATTGGCGCAATTATATAATTTAAGCACGGCACTTATCATTCCGTCATTATCCGAATCATTGCCGATGGTGCTTTTGGAAGCATCAGCTTGCGCCAAGCCGACGGTGGCCAGCGACTTGTCAAGCTTACAAGCTATTTTTAATAATTTTGGTAATGAATTTTTATTTAAACCCGGTGACAGTCAAGATTTGTCTGAAAAAATTAAAAAATTATTAGACAATCCTGAACAAGCAAAAAGTATTGGCGAGCGCGCCCACGTTTGGTCAACGGATTATTCTTGGGAAAAAATTGTGAATAAATTAGAAAAGTTTTACCAATGCGTTGTATGAAACTTACCCATATCATTCCATCGGCCTTTGAATATTTCGATGATATTCGCGATCGCGCGTTTTCGTGGGTGGAAGCATTAAATAATTTGGGAGTTGAGGTTGATGTGTTTACTTTGCAATATGGCGGCAAACCGCCTATCACTGTTCGAGAAGAGGTGGCCACGGTCGCGCCTTCGCGCAATTATGAAAAAACCGCGTCGGTTCAAGCCATGACTAAAATAATGGCTACCAAGATTACTCGTAAAGAACCGGAAATAATTCATCTCCACACGCCGTTTTTAGGTGGCGGTGGTGAGATATTTAAATTTATCAAATCACGGCCTAATGCTCATTTGGTCGTCACTCACCATCGGCCGGTAAAGTTTGTTGACTTGATTTCAGTTTATATTTATTTTTATAATCGCTATTATCTACCAGAATTTTTTACTTTAGCAGATGCGATTTTGTTGATTGAGCCCAAAGCCGCCACTCGGGAACAAACCACCAAATTTGGCAGTAAAGTATATATGCTTGGCCTTGACAAAACCACCAATCCGGATTATCCACACCCCCTTTCGCCTGAAACGGTTGCGGAGAATTTGATTATAATGTATAATGAATTAGTGGGGGATTAACTGTATTAATTTCTTTTTTAAGTTTTAAACATTTATTAATTTAATTTTTCTATGGAAGAAAAAAAATCATTTTTTGCGCTTTTGGATTCTAAAAGCGCCTTAATTTTAGGGGGAGTAGGCGGGCTGTTAGTTTTGTGTACTTTGGGATTTTTTATAATGTTGGGTTTGGTCTTCGGAGGTAAAGTAAGTTTGGGTGGTTCAGGGTCGGCGGGTTATAACGCCGCTATCGCTACGGCCCAAGATACTGCCGGTCAACCCTTACCGCCACCACCAACCGTTCCTAAAACCAAAAAACCGGTCGTGGAATTGTTTGTAATGTCATATTGCCCTTATGGTTTGCAAATGCAAAAGGCCTATTTACCGGCTTGGGGATTGCTCCGAAATGAGGCGGATATTTCTGTAAAATATGTGGATTACGCCATGCATGGTAAAAAAGAAATCGATGAAAATACTCGCCAGTATTGTGTTGGCGAAACCCACTCTGAAGAAGAATTGATTTCGTACTTGCAGTGTTTTTCCGGTAAAGATGACTCAGCCGCTTGCTTGAAAGAAGCGAAAATTTCCGAAAGTAAGGTTAACACCTGTATGGCTTCGGCTGATAAACAATTTGGTATTACCGCCAAATTTGATGATAAGGCTTCTTGGTTATCTGGTAATTATCCAATTTATCCGATCCATACCGAGTTAGCGCAAAAATATGGAGTGCAGGGCTCGCCGACTTTGATAATAAATGGCGTAGAAGCCCAGGTATCGCGTACACCGGAAGCGGTCAAACAGGCGATTTGTGCCGGGTTTGAAAATCCACCGTCTGAATGTGATGAAGCCCTGCCCAATATTGGCTTTCAATCCGGGTTTGGTTGGGTTAGTTCTTCCGGCCAAGACGCGCCGGTTGATTGTGGAGTGTAAATAGCTCAATAAATTAATTTCAATTATATGGGTAATTTCAAACGCGGACTGTTGTTTGGTGGTTTAGTTGGCGCCGCCGCGATGTGGCTTAACGCCACCCCGAAAGGCAAAGAAATGCGCGCGAAATTATTGGCGCATTTGGAGCCACTGTATAACGAGTTGAAGGTAAGTATTAAGCAGTTAGATGGCCCGACCAAAGAAATGTATAATGCCCTCGTCGAGCGGGCGGTAGAAGAATATGGCGCTAAAAAAGAATTGGCCGATGATGTGAAAATGATTTTGGTTCGTCGTTTGAAAAAGAAATGGGCGCAGTTGGAAAAAGAAGTCCGTGGTTAAATAATTGCAAAAAATCCCCCGACTTAGTCGGGGGATTTTTTAATATCAATTATTTTTAATTCCAGCTCACGATTGCCGTTCCATTCGTTTACTCCCACCGTAAACACCAAATCCACTTTATCATTTGGTTTTAAATTCACCTTCCAATCGTCCGGATGCTTATTAATATCGCCTAGGCCAAAGGCGATAGTTTTGCGAACAGTTTGATTGTTGTGCTTGACCATCAGACGTAAATGTTTGCCGGTTTGGCCGAGCGGGTCAACGCTTACAATAGTTAAACCGCGTGCCAGATATTTTGGCTCTTCATTTTTTTGGCCAAATGGTTCAAATTTTTGTAATAAATCGTATAATTCCCAGTGGATATCTTCCAAATTTACTTCCGCGTCCACAATTATTGTCGGTACTAATTTATTAGCGTCCGCGATTGTCTCATTTGCCAACTTTATCAAGTCCTTTTTAAAATTTTCTAACCCGTCCTCTGATTTCAAAGAAAAACCGCAAGCCATCGGGTGGCCACCGAATTTATGAAAATGTTCCGGCATTTTTTGGAGTGCCCCGATTAAACTAAATTCCGGAATACTGCGACCCGAGCCAGTAATTTCGCCACTATTTTTTCCCATGATGATGGTTGGTTTATTAAATTCGTCTTTAATTTTTCCAGCGATCAAACCCAAAATGCCAGTAATCCACTTTTCGTCGTAAGCAAATAACACCGGGTCGGCGGGGAGGGAATTGGCTTTGATTTGTGCCCGTGCCGCTGTTACAATCGTTTCGGTTAATTTTTGGCGGTCTAAATTATTTTGATTTAACAGTTCGGCTAATTTTTTGGCTTCCGCTTCGGTTTCGGCGGTTAATAATTGGAAAGCGGTATTAGCGTGATCCATCCGGCCAGCGGCATTAATGCGTGGGACGATTTGGAACGATAATGTTTCGGCCGTGATCGTGCCACGTTTTGGTTCGCCGTTCTCGTCGTGAATGCCGATAACGCGTAATAATTTTTGTAATCCCAAATTGCGGGTTTTGTTTAACACGGTTAGGCCGTAACGCACAATGGTGCGGGATTCGCCAATTAATGGCACCATATCGCCAACCGTGGAAATAGCCGCCAAATCCAATTGCCATTTTTCAAATGATTCGTGGGTTTTACCGTCTGGCAAAAATTCATTTTCCAAATGATGACGATTCAAAAGTGCTTGCATTAATTTAAAAGCCACGCCTCCGCCCGATAGGCCTTTGTCCGGATAAGTTTCCCCTTCTATGAGCGGATGAATAATCGCGTCAGCGGGCGGAAGTGTCGGTGGGATAGTATGATGGTCGGTGACTATCACTTTCATACCGGCCGTTTTGGCCGCGGTAATTTCGGCGACATTGCTAATACCGCAGTCGCAGGTAATAATAATATCAGTTTTTTGTTCGGCCAGATATTTTACCGTATTTAAATTTAAGCCATAACCATCGGTTTCGCGGTGGGGCAAAAATACGCCGACATTTTTGTGTCCTAATTTTTTTAAAGTATTGACGAGTATCGCCGCCGCGCACACACCGTCGGCGTCATAGTCGCCGTGCACGACAATTCGTTTGTCGGTTTTAATTGCGTCAAACAAAATATCCACGGCTTTTTCCATGTCGCGAAATAAAGCCGGGTCGTGTAAATCGCCCAAATAATCCGGATTTAAAAATTCATCAATTTGAATTTGAGTTTGTAATCCGCGGTTCCAAAGTAAGCGCGCGATAATATTTGGTAATTCCGGGTGAGAAGTTAAAAATTCCGGGCTCGGTGTCGGTAGTATATTCCACTGCTTCATAGGTGAATTTTTTAAGCTCTAAATTCTAAATACTAAATTCTAAACAAACTCTAAATTCAAATATATAAAAATTAATTTGGATTTTGAAATTGGTATTTGTTTAGGATTTAGAGTTTAGTGTTTAGAATTTGACAGAATTAGCATTTATTTTTTTCCCTTGCCAAACACCTAATACTTATTTTTTTAAAATCCCAATAAGAATCTGCTAACAGTAAAGTGAAAATTATGAAAAATACCCGCACGCTCCAGAAGTCAATTGCTGAAACTGGTGTATCAAAGGTTAAGAACATAATTACACCAAGCGTGATCCAATACAGCATTGATTTGGTCGTTAGCGCGCGTCGGTCGGCGATACTTATTTTACCGCGTATTTGCCAGATAAAAACGCCATAAAAAATTAACAATGGCCCGGCCACGTACCATTCGTAGTCGCGCGGATCAACGCCAAAATATTCCAACGCATAAAAAAATGCCCAAAGTAAAATTGTGAGCGCAAAAAATAAGAAAACGATGTCTAGTTGGTATTTGCGCAAGATGTGCATAGTGATAATTTCAAAATCCAAATATCCAATTTCAAATCAATGTCAAAGCCAAAATGTCAAATTTGATATTAGGATTTTGGATTTGATTTGACATTGGAAATTGGAAATTTGACATTTCATCCTGGTTTACTGAAATATCGGCAACATCGTAAAAAATAGCATCGCCAAAATTCCAATTATAGCAACTACTGTCCAAAGTGATTTTATGGTTTTGTGTTTCATAATTTAATAAATCAAAAAGTTTTAATCATTTGCCATGCGTCAGAGCCATAATCGTCTATCGCGACCACCGGCTGTTTTTCGTGTATATCAATATTTCGGCACTGTCTTACTCCACTGCCGGCGTTGGCGCAAACTCTTATTGTATTATCATCGAGCCAATCATAAGAACCCGTATGATAATCGCCGATAAATAATATTTTTGTGATAAAAAATCTGGCATCAACAATTTTTAATGCCCATTCTTTATCCGCCCATTCTAATCTCACAAAATCATAATAAGAAAAATATCTGCCATTTGGCGACCATTGGATGTCGTCAAACTTGTACATATCTGTATCAGAAATTTTTTTCTGAAAATCAAAATATCTGGTTGTAATCCAAATACTGGATTCGTCGTCTCCGCGGTAAGTGTCAATCATCAAAGACGGGCGGTATAGATAAATACCGATGATTTCAAAAATTGCGACAATCGTAAAAAAAATAATAATTTTGGTAATTCTAAAAAACATATCTTAATTTGGACTCCAGTAAAAATAAGTATTGCCGATTTTTTTAATAAATTTGCCTTTTGGTACTATGTGTCTTCGAAACCAATCTTCGGTGACGCCAGCGCCGTGGAAATGTGTAGCTTCCGTGGGATTAGCGCTTTGTTTTAAGATAATACTTTTTGCGACATCATAACATTCGAACCAGTTTTTTTTGTCCGTCTCGCCGACATTTTTATAATTAAGAGGATTGATTATTTTTTCAAAATTCGGATCCTTGGTTTTAAATGGATCATACTGTCCCGCCTGCAGAATTACGCCATGAATAGTATTCGGCCACCACGATTTTGCTTTAGTCCTGTTAATCACCGACCAGCCGACCCATTCTTTGGTCTTTTGTGGCTCACTATTGGCTTCGCCGAATATCAATCTGGCTAAAATAATTTCTTCGGGATCGTCTAAAAAATCGCCGGTCCACTCTGGGTTATCTACGGTCGGAATTCTTTTTATTGCGTCCTCTCTAATCAACAAAATATCCAAACTTTTTAAAATTGGTGTGCCATCTGACCACAGATCTATATAATGGGTACCTGTCGGCAAGTCAGGGTAAAACCTGTTAGTTTGAGCATTGCCTTTTATTTCCGCGCCACGCCAAAACCAGTTCTTGCCGCGCCAGATAGATTTGAGTGGATTTTTTTGAATCTGTTCATCAATTATCAATTTTACATCGTCGCTGTCTAAAAATTTCTTTTTACACATTATTGAAGCATCAAAAAATCTTAAAGGCAAATTAATCAGTGCGACCGTAATCCATGGTTGGCAATTTTTATTTTCGCTTTGAATATCACTGAAAAGCGCTACCAGACCGGCATCATTTATTTCTGTAATTTTCGGCTCCGTTGTTATTTCCACTTTTCCTTTGGGAATGAAATTTAATCCATGATTGCCTTTGAGCAATTTTATAACAAAAACAATTGTTTTGGAAGTCCCTTTCAATTCGTTGCCGTTCCACGATGGGGGAATATTAAAATATTTATTTTTTCTTTTTGGCGTAAGACTTTTTAAAGCCGATCCGTCAAGTTCCGTGCGTAAGTAATTTTTTCTACCACAAGAGGCGGATAAATAAATTGCATACAGGCCGTCAGTGGCGACAGTAAAATTGTAAGTAAAAATTTCGGTTATTTGTTTGTACATAGAATGTTGAATTTGTTAGGAATGTTCCGGTATTTTATGATTTTGTGTTTTATAAGGTGTGGATAAATGGATTGACAAAATATTTAGTTTAGAATATACTATCATTAGTAGCAATTCAGGCGTGGAATCTATATCCACTCCGATCTCGGAACTCCCGCAAGGGAGTTCTTTTTGTTTGTCTGTAATTATGATATAATGTGGACGGTGGACTCGAGGGCGGAGAGTGGATGGCTCCACGTCTAGAATTGCTACTCTAGTTTCGGGGCTCGATTCCCCCTCCGTCCACCAGTTAAACAACTCTTTTTATAAGGGTTGTTTTTTTTATGGTAATTTTATGGTTTTGTGTTTCATACATTTTTTGTTGTAAAATATGACATGCCAAACGCGGCTAAAAAACAAAGCGCGTAAGCAATTATAAAATTAACCCAGTGATATTTGGGGAATAAGTAATTGAATAGTATCAGAATTATACTGAAAAATATGGCCGCAATGGCGCCGTATACCCCCCCCGCCAAGAAATCTTTGGCAACCGATTTGTTTTGCATTGTTATCAGAACATACGACACTGCGAATACAATCGGTATGCCACCAAGCGCCCCAGCCAATTTTGGGCTAGCATAATTTGAAACAACTAAAATTAGTCCTGTTATTACCGCCGATATTAAACTTTTTAAAATAATTTCCATAATGACAAATTTATATTATATTTTGTAATAGATCGCTCAGCCCCATTCGTGCTATTGGCTATGAACTATTGGCTTTGAACTTCACTATCTTTTCAACACCGCCAAATACGCCTCGGTTGGAATTTCCACCTTACCAGCGCCATGTGCTTTCATTTTCTTTTTACCGGCTTTTTGTTTTTCTAATAATTTTCTTTTGCGGGAATAATCTCCGCCGGACAATGTCGCAATAACATCTTTACGCAAAGCCGACAAGCGTTCGGCCGCGATGACTTTACCACCAATGGTCGCTTGGATTTTTACTTCAAATTGTTGGCGGGGGAGTGCTTCTTTTAATGACTCCACCACTTTTTTGCCAACTTTAAACGCGTCATCGCGCCAAACCAAGATTGACAATGCTTCCACCGGTTCTTCGGCTACTAAAATATCTAATTTGACCACGTCGGTTTTTTCATAGCCACACACTTCGTAATTCATGCTGGCATAGCCCGAGGTCAATGTCTTTAGTTTATCATAAAAGTCCGTAACAAGCGATGCCAAGGGAATTTTGTAGTGTAACAACGCGCGTTGATCAACACCAGTGCTTAAATATTCGGTATTTACGTAGCGACCCTTGCGCTCGGCAATCAAGCCCATAATATTGCCAACATAATCTTTGGGTGTAATAATATCCAAATTCATCCACGGCTCGGACATTTCTAAAATCGCGCTGGGGTTAGGCATTTCTTGCGGGCTGTGAATAGTAAGCTGTTCTTTGTTAATTTTAGTAATATTATAAGCGACGCTCGGGGTGGTAATTACTATATCTAAATTGTGTTCGCGTTTTAACCGTTCTTGAAAAATATCCAAATGCAACATTCCCAAAAATCCACAGCGAAAACCAAAGCCCAAGACAGCGGATTGTTCCGGTTCATAATACAGCGCTGAATCATTTAATTTTAACCGTTCAATTGCATTGCGTAATTCTTGATACGCATCACCTTCTCTCGGAAAGACGCCGGCAAAGACCATCGGCTTGACTTCTTTGTAGCCCGGCAAAGCATTTTTAGCTGTGGCGATTAAATTGGGAACGTCAATTAAGGTGGTGATAGTATCGCCCACCCGACAGTCAACTACGGCTTTTAGCCCGGTAACGACATAACCGATTTCGCCGTTTTTGAGACATTGCGCCGGAACAAATTTTGGTTTATAATAGCCAATTTCTAAAATATCCGCCACCGTCGTTGTGCCCATTAGCAAAATTTTATCACCTTTTTTTAATTCGCCATCCACCACGCGGATAGCCGCGACCACGCCTTTGTATTCATTATATTCCGAATCAAAAATTAGCGCGCGCGCCGGTTCGGCGCTCAAGTCGGGTGGGGGAGGAATTTTTTCAATAATTTTTTCCAAAATTTCTGGGACCCCTTGGCCGGTTTTCCCAGAGGCCAGTAAAATATCGGCTTCGGCGCAACCGATTAAATGAATAATTTCGGCAATGGTTTTTTTAATATCCGCCGCCGGCATGTCAATTTTGTTGATGACCGGAATAATGGTTAAATTTTGTTCCAGCGCCAGATATAGATTGCCGATAGTTTGGGCTTGCACGCCTTGGGTGGCGTCCACAAGTAATACCGCGCCTTCCACCGCCGCGAGCGAGCGTGATACCTCATAATTAAAATCCACATGTCCGGGAGTGTCAATTAAATTTAAAATATAATCCTTGTAACTCATTCGTACAGGAGTCAGTTTAATGGTAATGCCACGCTCACGTTCCAAATCCATTGAATCCAACATCTGCGCTTTCATATCGCGATTAGACACCGTGCCGGTCAATTCCAAAAAGCGATCGGCGAGAGTAGATTTCCCGTGATCGATATGGGCAATAATGCAAAAGTTTCGAATTTTGTCGTTCATAATGTTCAATGTCCAATTTTCAATTTTCACTCAATTTACAATGATCAATTTCCAATTCGTGTTTGAAAATTTCGAAATTGAAAATTCAATGAAAATTGTAAATTGATAATTGAAAATTATCACTATTCAATAAGTGTAATCCCTTCGCTTGTAGGTATATTTTCTGCTTTTAAGAAGCGTTTACGCAACGATCCAGCAATTTCCACAAACTCTTGAATCCTTAATATATAGCATAATAACGCGTAAACCGCAACCCCGACAATTCCCGCGACCGCGCCTTGGCCAAATATGCCCCAGAAATAGTCCTGGTTGAATATTTTTGCCAACGGGGTTTTTAAATATTGCACCACGACCGCCATAATTAGTCCGGCGACACTGGTTTTAAATAACATTGGTAATAATATTTTTTCTTCCAGCCCTTTGGCCAGATGTCGGAATGATGCGGTTAAAAAAATTAAATTTAAGGTGGCAGCGATGGTGGTGGCCAGCGCCAATCCCGGCGTGCCCAGTCGTTTATATAGTAGAAGAGCGAAGATGATGCCGATGAGTTCGGCAATCACGCCGGCGATAAACGGCGTCTTGGTATCGGACAGAGCGTAAAATGCCCGCGCTAACAGTGGGATTAATGATTGCGCGAGCATGCCTAAAGCAAAAAAAGCCAAAGTGTCGGCGGTGCTAATAGTCGCGGTCCAATCAAAACTGCCACTTCCTAAAACTACCCGCACAATTTGCGCGCGCAATAATAAAAATAAAATTGTAAAAGGAACAATTAATAAAATAATTTTGCGCGCGGTGCCGGAGACGTAGGCGATAAATTGCCGATCATCATTTTTGGCTACCGCTTCGGATAAAAGAGGAAAGACCGCGAGCGCGAAAGGAATGCCGATTATGCCAATGGGCAAGCCCTGTAAATTATTGGCGTAATTAAAAACCGCCACACTGCCAATTGGCAACAAAGTCGCGATCATGGTGAAGGCGACCTGGCTGATTTGGGTGGCAGCGACGCCGAGCGTTCGTGGTACCATTAATTTTCCCATCAAGCGAGTATTGGCGTCTTTTAAATCAAACCAAAATTTCCATCGGTAGCCGGCATGGCTTGCGCCATAAATTTGCAAAGCGCAATGAAGGGCGGCACCCAAAATCACACCCCAAGCCAAACCAATGTCGCCAATAATAGGCACTAGTCCAACCGCGCCGACAATAATACCAAAGTTGTAAAATACCGGCGCGAAAGAATATAAAGTAAACCGACGCAGAGATTGTAAAATTCCGCCGGTAATCATGGAAACCCCCAAAATTAACGGCGATAAAAACATTATGCGAGTATAGTTGATGACGCGGGCTAAATTTTCTCCGGTAAATCCGGGCGCGATGAAATGCGCGAAATAGGGAACAGTTAGCGCGCCAATTCCGCATAAAACAATCAACCCAATCGCTAAAATATTTAATAAATTATTGGCAAGTTTCCAGGCCGGGTTTTTATCGTCTGATTGAAATAATTTGGTAAAAGTGGGGATAAATCCGGCCGTGAGCGCGCCCACAATTAATAAATTATAAATTAAATCCGGTACTTTAAACGCGGTGTAGTAGGCATCCATAATCGGTCCGGCGCCAAAATTATGCGCCAAAACTCGGTCGCGCACAATGCCGACTAGACGTGAAATCAAACTTGCTCCCGAAAGCATAATGGCGGCCGCGGTGACGGTTTTGTAAGATGAATGAAAAATTTTTAACATGTTAAGGCAAATTCACGGTTAAAATCAGATATTCCGTGCCGGACAAAGAGTCAATATGACCGCGAGTGTAAATTGACCCACTGGCGTTATCGCGTTTAAAAGAGAATTGTTTGGTGTTTTGACCCTCTGATTCTGTCTCGATAATAAAATTCTTTTTTAAGAGTTCTTTTTTATAATAAGAAATAATAAAACCATAATCAGCGTCAATACTACGCCATTCAATTTGAACAGTATCGTGATAGTCGCCGGGTGGACGAGAAATCACTTGGCGCAAGCCATTCCAATATGAATCTGTTTCCGTTACTCCGGCAGTAGTAGTGCCGGTGCTTAAACGGGAAATAAACGGGGCTAATAAAATTTTGGGGATAAAAGTGGCGATTTCCAAACCGCGGTCTTTGTATTGCCCCGGTATAAAAGTTATCTGTTCAATGTTATTTTTGTCATAAAGCGGAATGTCAGCCGGAAAATTAGGAGGGACGGCTTTGATTGTTTGCGGACCGGCGCCCAAATAAAATCTGATGCCAATGACACTGCTCACAATTAAAAAAATTATAAAAACGCAACTCAAAAAACAACCACGTTTATGTGAGTGTTGTTTGGTTAATTCTTCCAAAGGCGGTTCTACGATTTGAATGTCGTCTAAATTTCTGCGTACCATATTAATTGAGAGTATTATAAGCGGAGCTTGAAATTACGTCGGTGCTTAGAAATAAAAATCTTAATTTTTATTTCTTCACACCTAGTAATTATAACAAATTTTGGGTTATTTGTATAGTCGGGTGATATCTGGTATAATTATTATAATTCTAACTATATATGAATATAACTTTTTGTGGAGCGGCGCGAGTGGTAACCGGTTCTTGTTCGCTCGTTGAGGCCACCGGTCAGAAAATTTTAGTGGATTGCGGGATGTTTCAAGGCGGGTCGGAAATGGAAAAACGCAACGGCGAACAGTTTCTTTTTGTTCCATCCGAAATAAACGCCGTGGTAATTACCCACGCTCATTTGGATCATATTGGTCGTTTGCCGTTATTAGTCAAACGTGGTTTCACCGGTTGGATTTATGGCACGCCGGCAACTTTGGAATTGGCGCGGTTGATTTTGGAAGACGCGGTATCGGTAATGGAACATAACTCCATTAATTATGGCACGCCGATTTTATACGATGAAATCGCGGTCGCCGAGTGCGCCGCTCATTTTAAGCCGTTGGATTATTATGAAGAATTAATTTTGGCGGGAACGGTGAGTGGCGGAATAAAAATAAAATTGCGCGATGCCGGGCATATTTTTGGCGCGGCTGCGGTGGAAATTTGCGCCGAAGGCAAGCGGGTGGTATTTTCCGGCGATGTTGGCAATGCCAAGATGCCGATAATTCGGGAGACCGATTCCTTGCCAGCCGATATTGACGCGTTAATTTGCGAATCAACTTATGGTGATCGTTTGCACGAACGTGAGTTTGACCGCCAGACCTATATTGAAAAAAAGGTAAAAGAAGCGATTGATCGGGGTGGCACGTTGATGATGCCGGCGTTTTCTTTGGAGCGCACCCAAGAACTTTTGTACGATTTAAATGATTTGGTTGATAGAAAAAAACGTTTGCCACGCGTGCCGATTTTTGTGGATAGTCCTTTGGCTATAAAAGCCACCGCTGTGTATCGAAAATATCCGCAGTATTACGATGAGGCATCAATAAAATTATTACAAGCTGATGATGACCTATTTAATTTTCCCGGTTTAAAAATGTGCTTAACGCGCGAAGATTCCAAACATATTAACGCCGTACCCAGCCCCAAAATTATTATTGCCGGTTCCGGTATGATGAACGGTGGGCGCATTATTTATCACGCTTTGCGTTATCTGGAAGACCCAAATAGCACGTTATTATTTATCGGTTACCAAGCCGAAGGCACTTTGGGTAGAAAAATTTTTAATGGTGATAAACGCGTGCATATTTTAGGCGAGACGGTAAATGTACGCTGTCATGTAGAGGCGGTCGGGGCGCTTTCGGCGCACGCCGATCAGGAAAAATTGTTAGATTGGATTGGTGGTGGCCCGACTTTGCCCAAAAAAGTTTATTTAAATCACGGCGAACCCGGTCCGGCTGAAGCGTTCGCTAAATTACTGAAAACTGAATTAGGCGTGAAAGCCACGGTTGTGGATTTTGGGTTAAAAGTAAAGGTATAAAATAAAAGTATAAAAACTTATCCACAGTCCCGACTTAGTCGGGACTTTTTGTTATATTTTAGCCAAAATTTAAAGGGCAATTTTTGGTTTAAAATGTTGACAGGTGTTTTAAAGTGGTGTAAAATGGATATAGGTGGGGAACAGTGGGGAAAATAAAAATAGCCAATATGTTTATCGGCGAATACGCGCACAATTTGGATGACAAAGGCCGATTAGCAATACCGGTTAAATTTCGCAATGAATTAAAAAAAGGTTCAGTTGTCACGCGCGGTTTAGATAATTGTTTGTTTCTTTATACTAAATCAGAGTGGACAAAACTCGCGGAAAAATTAGCCGCTTTACCATTAACTAATTCTGACAGTCGCGCTTTTGCTCGCTCAATGCTCGGTGGGGCGATGGAGTTAGAAGTAGATAAACAAGGCCGAGCGGTTTTACCGGAATATCTACGAACTTTTGCCGGCTTAAAAAAGAATGTGACTGTCGCCGGTTTGTATAGCCGAGTGGAAATCTGGGACGAAACGAAATGGAATGAGTACAAAACACGTACCGAAACGAATAGCAATGGTATTGCCGAAAAAATGGCTGAGTTAGGCGTATGAGGCACATTCCTGTTTTATTAAATGAAGTATTAGAAAGTTTAAATCTGAAAAATGGTTCCAAGGTAATTGACTGCACGGTTGGTGATGCCGGCCATAGCGAAGTAATACTCGAAAAAATCGGCCCAAAAGGAAAATTATTAGCCATTGACACTGATTCGGAATCATTATTGCGCGCTAAAAGAAATTTATACCGGTTTGGCGAACGAGTAATTTTCAGTAGAGGCAATTTTCGAAATTTAGAAAAAATTGTTTTAGAAAATAAATTTGATAAAGCGGACGCGATTTTAATGGACTTGGGCTGGTCTACACCGCAATTTGAAGAAAGGGGACGCGGATTCAGTTTTAAAACCGACGAACCATTAGACATGAGATTTGATCCGAGCGCTGATACTCCGACGGCCGGACAACTGGTAAACAGGTTGCCAGAAGACGAATTGAATGGAATTTTTAAAAGATTTGGCGAAGAAGAATTATCCGAACAAATTGCCGGCGCAATTGTCGAAGCCAGAAAAATCAAATTAATTGCACGATCAAGCGAATTAAGTGAAATAGTTTTACAAGTTTATCGCCAAAAATTAAAGAGCACCAAAGAAATTCCGTGGGTGGGAGGATTACATCCGGCCACAAAAATATTTCAAGCATTACGAATTGCGGTGAACGAAGAATTGGAGGTGCTAAAAGAAGTTTTACCAATCGCAGTAAAATTATTGGCACCAAGCGGACGATTAGCAGTAATCTCATTTCATTCGTTGGAAGATCGGATCGTCAAACAATATTTTCAAAAAATTGAAAACAAAGAAATTTATTTAATCAATAAAAAACCCATAATCGCGACCGAGGCCGAAGTGGCCGAAAACGCGAGCGCAAGGAGCGCCAAATTGCGAGTCGTGGAAAAAATTTAATACTATGACACTCAAACACCAAATTCAAAATCATTATTCTGGATTAATTGATTCTTTAACTTCCATTGACACTCCGTCTTGGCTGTCTGGTTTAGGAGCGCGCGTGTCGCTCGTTATGTGTGTCGCGATGTTCGGCATATTGTATTTATTTCAGACTGGTGATACCGCGGCGGCCGGCTATCAAATTCACGATTTAGAACGTCAATCGACTGATTTGGTTGATGAAATTAAAAATTTAGAAGTTACCGTAGCAGATTACAGCTCGCTCGTCTACATCAAAAAGCGCGTGCCGGAATTGAATATGGTCGCCGTGGCGCAAGTTAAACATTTGACTCCGGTGGGTGCGGTGGTGGCGTTGCGATAGTCAGTTTCAGTTAGATTTTTGGTGGCACGCTTAGCGTGCCATGCCCGACGCTAAGCATCGGGTTTTTTATTTTTCAAAAATATGGTATACTATTTATAGAGAATTACTATGTTTATCCTCGTCCTACAACGTCTATTTATTGAAGCCATTGTAGACATATTGTATTTTCCATTTTGGTGGTACACACTCGGCACCTTACGCGCCGCGCGTTTTTGTTTGGCGATTTTAGCTTGGGGCAATCGGACTTTCGCTCCCGGACTGTGGTTAAAAAATATTTTTGTGCCGATGTATGGGCAGTCGGACTGGCAGGGGAGGGTGATTTCGTTTTTCATGCGGGTAGTGCAAATTATCGCGCGCGCGTTTGCGTTGGCGGTTTGGCTTGGCGCGTGTGTAATTTTATTTTCGTTCTGGTTATTGTTGCCGATTTTTGTTATCTGGGGATTTTATAATAGTTTTCAGGTCGCAAGTGGGGCAGTGGCCGGTCGTAAATTTTAAATTTTATATTGTCATTTTTCATTTTGATATTTGCATTTTGATTTTGTCTGTATGATGTTCGAAAAACAGCCATCACTAAATCTGGTAACTTGCCCGGATTGTCAATCCACCGGCACTAAGAATTTTTTGCGCTGTTCAAATTGTCGTGGCCTGGCAATGGGGCATTTGATTCGCGGAAAATGGTTGTTTTGGAAATTTCCTTTAACTCGCTATCATTTGTCACTCGCGCGTGGTCGCCGAATTTTTAATATCATTCGTTTTATTACCGTGGGAGTTCTGATCGCGGTTTGTTGGCTTTGGTTTGGGTGGTTTTCTTATGAAAGTAAAAGCCATCTGGTTTTTATTCAATTATGGAAAATTGATCCGTTGGTCGGTTTAAAAATGTTTTTTAATGAGCCGTTGTTTTGGGTTGGCGCGCTACTGGTTTTGTATTTTCAATATCGTTTAATTCGCCAAAAACAACAGGTTGGTTTGGTAGAGCGTCATTCTTATCAAGGTGACGAAGGTGGCAGTGATCGCAAAATTGATGATTGGAAATCCGCGTTTAAAATTCGGCGCGCGCGACGCATTAATATTTCCGAATCCTATACCGACGAGGCCAAAATTGTTTTAGCCAATGCTTATCGTTTTGCCGACAGGGCCGGCTCCACCGCGATCGAGCCGATTCATTTATTTTATACCTTATTATCATTTAATCGCATCGCCAATATTTTTATTCGTTTGAGTGTTCCGGCCAAATCAATTCAATCCGAATTAGGAAAATTATTTCCCAAAGCAAAAAATAAATCAAAAAATTTATTGCCGTTGCCATCGGCCGATTTTCAGCAGGTGATTTTTCAGGCCTATGAAGAAGCGTTTCACGCCCATCAAGATTATGTCAGTGTGACGGAATTATTGCTCGCGGTTGTAAAACAAGCGCCGGTTTTGCAGGATATTTTATTTGGATTAGATATTAACAAACAAAAATTAGAAAATGTGGTAGAGTGGGTGCGAATTCGCGAACGACTGTATCGGCAACATCAAGAATTTAGAAAAGCCGCTTGGCGACGTTCTACCAAAGGAATGGACCGGGCAATGACGGCCGTGCAAACACCATTTTTAAATCAATTTAGCGAGGATTTGACCTTAATGGCGCAATTTGGGCGTTTGGAAAATTGTGTGGCGCGTGATAAAGAAATTGAAGAAATTTTTCGCGTGGTGGACGGTGGACGAGAAAATGTAATTTTAGTGGGTGAACATGGGGTTGGTAAAAAAAGTGTGATGGAAGGATTGGCGCAAAAAATGGTGGCCGAAGATGTGCCACCCCGCTTGAAAGATAAACGATTGGTACGCATCAGCACCTCGGCATTGTTGGCCGGCGCGTCGCCGTCCGGCGCGGTCGAACGATTACAAAATATCATGTACGAAGTCGCGCGGGCAAAAAATATTATTTTATTTATTCACAACATTCATGATTTAATCGGTGTTTCGGCCGGCGCGGAAGGGGGCTTGGATGTTGCCAATGCCATGGCCGAACATTTGTCCAGCAGGCGTTTTTTTACTTTCGCGACGACCTCAACCGACGAGTACGCGCGTAATTTTGCCAATTCGGCCTTAAGTGGCGTATTTACCAAAGTGGAAATTAAAGAAATGGATGAAAATCAGGCGATTCAAGTTTTGGAATCAAAAGTTGGTTACGCGGAATACAAAAATAATGTCTTTTTTTCGTATGACGCGATTGCCAAGGCCGTGCAACTGTCAAAACGTTTTATTCACGACTCTTGTTTACCCGGGAGCGCTTTGGAAGTGATGAGCGAAACCGCGGTGCATACTCGCAATACCAAAGGCGCGAATTCGCTCGTTACGGCCGAAGAAACCGGAGCGGTGGTGGCAGAAAAAACCCATATTCCGGCATCAACCGTATCGGCCGATGAAAGCACAAAATTAATTAATTTAGAAACAAAAATGCACGAACGCGTCATTGGCCAAGACGAAGCGGTCGGGATGGTCGCGAGTGCTCTCCGGCGGGCGCGCGCGGAAATTCGATCGCAAAATAAACCTATTGCCAACTTTTTATTTATGGGTCCGACCGGCGTGGGCAAAACCGAATTAGCCAAAACCATCGCGCAAGTATATTTTGGCGGTGAAGAGCGGATGATTCGGTTGGATATGAGTGAGTATCAAGATAAATCCGGCATTTATCGTTTGCTGGGCGCGCCCGGAGAAAAGGGAAGTGGAATTTTGACCGAAGCCGTGCGCCAAAATCCGTTCGCGTTATTGTTGTTAGATGAAATTGAAAAAGCGGATAAAGATATTTTGAATTTATTTTTACAAGTGATGGACGACGGGCGCTTGACCGACAGTGTCGGGCGAGTGGCGGATTTTACCAATGTGATTTTAATCGCGACCACCAATGCCGGCACCGCGTATGTAACAGATAAAATGCGCGAAGGATTATCCAGTGAAGCAATTAAAGAACGGCTCTTGCACGGCGAATTAGGCCAATATTTTAAACCGGAATTTTTAAATCGGTTTGATGGAATTGTATTGTTTCACGGTTTGGACGAGGACGCGATTCGTAAAATTGCCGGATTGATGTTAAAACGCGTGGCGAAAGATTTGGAAGCAAAAGGAATTGATTTGAAAGTTGAAGAGGAGGCCTTAGATTTTTTGGCAAAAGTTGGTTTTGATCCCGAATTTGGCGCTCGTCCAATGCGTCGCGCTTTGCAGGAGCGAGTGGAAAATAAATTAGCAGATTTGATTTTGTCTGGTAAGTTAAAACGACGCGATGTGGTCGTAATAGGTGCGGGAGGGGAATTGAGAGTTGAGTAAATTTTATGTATTTTTTTCTTGTTTCATTGGCACTGTCAGCACTTTTTACTTTTGGTGCCATAAAATTATTCACCACCATAAAACTTTTTGATATTCCGGACGGTGGGCGTAAACTGCATAGCCGGCCGGTGCCTTTGGGAGGTGGAATAGCGATTTTTTTGGCTTTTTGGCTGGTGGTTGGGTATATTATAAATTTTACTAATTTATTTGGTAAAAATTTACATCCGGTTGACTTAGTGGGCGTATTTTTTGGCAGTTTGGTATTATTAATTGTTGGATTATTTGACGACAAACAACGCTTGTCTCCGGTTGCTCGTTTAACCGCAATTGCTTTGGCGTGCTTTTTAGCAATTGGTGGGGGAGTGGGAATAGACAAAATTACCAATCCTTTGGGCGGGGTAATTGGTCTGAGTGGTTTGGGGGCGAGCGCTTTAGTATTTGTTTGGATTTTTGGGATGACCAGCACGGTAAAAATTTTAGATGGTTTAGATGGCCTCGCGGCCGGCATCACGGCCATTGGGGCTCTCGTCATTTACGGCGTGGCGAGTGGCGAGCGTTGGCATCAACCCGATATGGCGCTACTGGCATTAATTTTTGTTGGCGCGATTCTCGGTTTTTTAATTTTTAATTTTCAACCGGCGAAAATATTTTTAGGAGAAGGTGGCGGAATGTTTTTGGGATATATTTTGGGAATTTTAGCGGTAATTTCCGGTGGTAAAATTGCCACTGCCTTACTCGTGATGGCGGTGCCGATTTTAGATCTAATTCGGGTAATAATTGTTCGCGTCCGTCGCCACCAGTCAATTTTTCAAGGCGATCGCGAACATATATATTATTGGCTGGCGGATAAATTCAAAATTTCCGAGCGCACGATTGTTTTAATGTTGTATGTAGTCGCCGCCGGATTTGGATCACTCGCGTGGTTTTTGCAAAGTGTGGGGAAGTTGGTGGCGTTGTTATTTGCTATTGCGCTTATGGGTGTGGTAGCATTGGCGATAGGACGGGGCGATAATAATGTCAAATTTCCAATTTCCAATGTCAAATCAAATCCAAAATCATAATGACAAATTTGATATTTTGGCTTTGGCATTGGTTGGAAATTGGAAATTAGGATTTTGAAATTATCAATATATGTCTGATAAAAAAAATAGCAATAAGCGCAGTATTATATTATTTGGCGGAATAATATTATTTGCTTTGGTGGTCAAACTATATTCCTATCACTGGCCAAGTATAGAAGTTAAAATTAATAATAATGATTTAAAAGTTTTAGTTGCCAAAGAATCAACCCGTTTGTACAAAGGATTAGGTGGTCGAGAGAATCTAGATAAATACGATGGCATGCTTTTTGTATTTCCCAGCGAAGACCAGCACAGCATTGTAATGCGCGATATGAAATTCCCCATTGATATCCTGTGGATTCGTGACGGTAAAGTAATAGACATCGCTCCCAACGTGCCCATTGAGCCCAATCGGGCCGAAACCGACTTAATTGTGTATTTTGCTCGCCAGGATTCGGATTTTGTTTTAGAGATGCCGGCGGGGCAGGTTTTGGCGCGAAATATCAAGATTGGGGATAGCTTTGCCGTTGGCAATTGACAAAAACATAGAAGTGTATTATAATTAGCCCATTATTCGTGTCATCCTGAACTTGTTTCAGGATCCCGTGATTTTCAGGAGATGCTGAAACAAGTTCAGCATGACAATTAAGTTGATATTATTATATGTTAGCAGTAATTGCAACCGGCGGAAAACAATACTTAGTCAAGAATGGCGAAGTGTTAAAAATTGAAAAATTAGAAGTCGTTGCCGGCGACAAAGTTAATTTTGATAAAGTTTTGCTTATGGCTGACGACGATGGCAGTAATGCCAAAGTCGGCACGCCGTATTTGGATGGCGTCAAAGTAGAAGCCAATGTCGTGCGCCAAGGCAAGAACCGAACCTTGCGCGTAGAAAAATTCAAACGCAAAGTGCGCTACCATAAAGTCCACGGTCAGCGCCAAAGATTTACCGAAGTGAAATTCGCGTAAAGAAGCAATAGAAAAATTTAATCCCGACTTAGTCGGGATTTTTTTACCTCCTATTTTTCAACGCGCTCTCCAAGGTAATCTCATCGGCGTATTGCAAATCACTACCCGATGGTAATCCGCGTGCCAGGCGCACAATTTTGATTGTTGGATTTTTTGTACGTAATTCTTTTTCCAAATACAACATCGTCGTCTCACCAGACAAATCCGGATTAAGCGCCAAAATAATTTCCTTCAAATTTTTATCTTTTACAGATCGATTAAATAATTCTTTTAATTTAATTCGTCTAAAACTTTCCGGGTCACTACCATCTAATACCCCGCGCAAAACATGATAGCGTCCGATAAAGGCGCCGGTTTTTTGTAATGCAACAACTGATTGCGAATCCGCGACCACGCACAGCACGGATTGATCACGTTTTGGATCCGAACAAATTCTGCACGGGCTCGTATCGGTAAAATCCCAGCACACTTCGCAACTTTTTACATTATTAATTAATCCATTTAAACTCAAAATCAAATCCGCCACTTCGCGTTTGCCCCGAGTTAAATAATGAAAAACATACCGTTCGGCGGTATGTTGGCCCACCGATGGCAATTTTTTTAATTCGGCAATTAGTTTGTCGATGGATTGGGAATACATTTAATTAAAACCTGGCATTTTAAAATCACCTGACTCTTGCATCTTGGTCGCAATCACGCGCTGGATTTTTTTCAAAGCATCGTTGTGTGCGTCTTTTATTGCATTTTCTAATTTCGATTTTTCGGACGCAACTAACAGGCTGGTATCAATCGCACATCCGGACATTTGCAAATTTCCATCCAAGGTCACTGCGACTTTTCCACCGGCCGAAGTTGCGGTCGTAGCTTCATCTTTTAATAACGATTGCATTTTTTTACCCTGTTCGCGTAAATCTTTAAACTGCTTGAGTTTTCCTAGCATGCTCATATATTTTTAATTTAAAAATTAATTTTTTTATTTTGTCATCCCGAGCGAGGTTCGCACCGACGAGGGATCTCTATCCCGTCGAGATGGAGATTTCTCACCCCACTGCGACGGGGGATTCGAAATGACAGGCGTGTGTTGCGCTAAAACTCTGGTTCCTCCGGCGGTCGTTGGGGTGGAATTTTCACAAACGCTGATTTAGGTTTTAACGTTGGCGGGCCACTGGGCGTGGGTGTGCTGTAAGTAGTATCCAAATTACGGAACGATGCCAATTGTTCGCGGAAAATACACTTGACCACGCCGGTTGGACCATTGCGGTGTTTGGCAATGTGAATTTCGGCGATGTTTTTTTCATCGGGCGCCACATCTTCGGGACGATAATTTCTGTCCGCGGCTTTGCGGTAAATAAACATAACGACATCCGCGTCCTGTTCAATAGAGCCGGATTCACGCAAATGCGACAATTTTGGAATCGCCGGCTTGCTTTGTTCTACCACGCGCGATAACTGCGATAGCGCCATTACCGGAATATTTAATTCGCGGGCGATGCTTTTAAGTCCACGGGTAATTTCCGCGACTTCTTGGACGCGGTTTTCAATATTACCGCGCGATTCCATCAGTTGCAAATAATCAATGACAATTAAACCCAAACCATGCTCGGCTTGCAAACGGCGCGCCTTGGTCCGAATTTGCATGATGTTAACATTGGGGGAGTCATCAATAAAAATCGGCGCCTCGGACAACACGCCAATCGCGTGGCCAATACGCGGAAAATCATCATCTTCCGGTCGGTCGGATAATTTGCCGGTGCGCATCCGCCACAAATCAATACCGGCTTCGGCGCACAGCAATCTGTCCACCAATTGTTCTTTACTCATTTCCAAAGAAAATATCGCGACCGGTTTTTTTTGTTTAACACCGATATTCCTAATCATATCCAAAGCCAAAGAGGTTTTACCCACAGAAGGGCGCGCGGCCAAAATTACCAAATCGGATTTTTGTAGACCGGCCAGCAGATTATCCAATTGCGTAAAACCGGTCGGCAGTCCGCGCATCTGCCCTTTGTTACGGTGCAACTCGTCAATGCGGTCAAACGCGTCCGTCAGCACACTCCGAATGGGCGCGAAAGTTTGTTTAAAATAAATTTGCGATACGCCAAACAGTGAGCGCTGGGCTTGATCTAAAATGGTTTCAATATCCTCCACTTCTTCATAACCCAAACGCGAAATTTCGTGCGACGCGCCGAGCAAGCGGCGGCGTACGGCTTTTTTGTGAACGATATTAGCGTAGTTGACGATATTGGCGGCGGTCGGCGTGGAATTGGCCAGCGTGGCGAGATAAGATCGTCCGCCCACTTTTTCCAAAGTACCGGTTTCTTCCAAGCGGTTGCTCAAACTTAAAATATCAATTGGTTCATTTTTGGAATACAGCTCGGCGATAGTTTCAAAAATTTTAAAATGCGCGTCTTTATAAAAATCATCCGGCTGGGTAATATCCGCGATTTTAAGCATCGCGTCTTTGTCCAACAAAATAGAACCGAGTAGTGACATCTCGGCTTCCAAACTTTGCGGTGGAATTTTATTAAGTTCGTCAGTGGCCATAGTTTGTATATAGTATCTCATCCATCATTTACCCGCAAGGGGAGTGGTGTTGATAAAGTGTGCATAGTTTTGTATAATAGGGTGGTATGAATTTTCGCGTGTTTTCCAAAAAGTTATTGGGCCTATTTATTATATCCGGTTTGATATTTTTTTTATTATTTTATAACGCGCCTACTTGGCAAAAAAGCGCCATTTTTTTATTTTATTGGCTAATTACAGCCAAATGGTGGCGCCGAATTTTAGTTGTTAGATTTGATTTTTCACCACGCGCTTTGCGTGTACGGCTCTTGGCGGCCTTGGGAGCGCTTATGAGCGCCGGGTGGATCATTGGGCTTTCGCTGTGTTTCTATCATTTTACGCCCCTTAGCGTGGCTTTGGCGCTATTTGGGGCAGGGTTATTGCCTTTGATTTTTTGGAGAGAGAATCAAGAGGAGTCAGAAATGCTGGCTTGGTTTGATGATAATTTGAAAATTTTGCAGGAAATGCCACGCAACAAAGCTGGGGTGTTTTTGTATGTTGTTTTGTGGTTAATTACCGCCCATCAATTATTTACAATTGGCACTGACGGTTTACAGGGTGTAACGCAGCCAAGCCCTGTTACCCCTTGGCAAATTTTACCGTCCGCCTATATTTATTGGTTCGGCGCCGCTACTTTAGTTTTAGGATTTTTATGTTTTGCGAAATTACCAGCCAAGGTGGTGTTGTTTTTACTTTGCGCGCACGCATTTTTGCTTACCAGTTATTTGCCAGCCACACATGAGTATTTTTATAATGCCGATAGTTGGCGGCATTTGGGACAGGAATTAAATTTGGTGGCGGGAAATAGTTTTTCAACTGTTGCTCCCATAGGCGAATCCAATTTTTGGCAAAAATTAGATATTGGTCGATTGGGTTACGCGCAATTTTGGTCATTGGGCATAATCGGCAAAACTTTTTTCAATTTTGATTTAATGAGTTTTAATCGCTGGTTCGGGCCGATTTTGTGGGCGTTATTTTTTCCGATTTTGGCGTTTGAATGGGGGAGGGCTTTGGGGTGGAAGAAATCCGAATCATTATTTTTAGTTTGGTTGGGATTTTTGCCATTTGGCTTGCAAATTGCCGGCGCCACCACCTTGCCGGTTAATATCGATTTTTTATTTTGGCTGTTTTTATTGTTAATGATTGTTAAGCGTCCGGTTGGCGAAAAATTAGGGATACTATTTTTGGCAATTGCCGGCGTGTTATTAATTTTTGGTTATACGTTATATTTTATTTTATTTTGGTTGGCGTGGATGGTTTACTTTGTCATTGCGAGGAGCGCAGCGACGCGGCAATCTATTTTTATCTTTCCGTTGGTTTTTATTCTCGTTGCTCTATCCATCCCCATTATTGAACTCATCACCAATTACTCACAATTTAATCCTAATATAAATTGGCTCGGCCAAGCGCAACAGACCGTTGGTAATTTTTCCGCGTATTATTTTGCAAGTGGCCCGCGTCCGCATGACATCGCGTCCGGAAATATTTTATTTAATCAAGCGCCGTCTTACGCGTTTGTCGTGAATATTCTAATGCAATGGCGCTGGTGGCTGGTTGGATTTGCGATTTTATTTTGGTTCGTGACATTGTTCGGTGCCTTTTTGTCATTGCGAGGAGGTGCCACCGGCGCTGACGAAGCAATCTATCGCCCGCGACAAAAATTACTTGCCCTATTATTTCTCGGTCTAATGTCCGGCAATATTATTTCTCGTTATTTTTTAACTGGCGATAATTTATTAGCGCGCCGGTTAGATGTGGTTTTGGCCTGGCTTGCCATCATAATGGTAGCGGGTGCAATCAACTTTGTCATTGCGAGGATCAGACGCCTGTCCGCCTCTGGCGGGGAGCAATCTATCGCGTTGTTGTTTATTATTTTTATTATCTCTCTCGCGATTACCGCCTCATATTCTCTCGGTCCAGACGCTAAAACGGTCAGCCGTGATGAATATCAGGCCATGGATTATGTATATTCTGTCATTGCGAGCGAAGAGAAGCAATCTCGGCGCCCCTGTGTCTTGGCTGACACTTATCCGCTACTAGCCCTGGAAGCAATTTCCGCAAAAACCATAATCGGTGGTGGATTTCCCATGGGCCAAAATTTTGCTCAACCCGAACGCGTCCAATTATTTAATAAATTTAAAATGCGCAGTGCCGAAGCAATACTCGCGGACAGTAAAATACTGACCGGCGCGAGTCGTTGTTTTGGGGTGGTAAAAGAAGGAGAAGTGAGGTATAATAATAAAGCAATTGTTAAAAAATTTGGAGATATTTTAGTAATTGAAAATTAATTGTATGGATTGTATATTTTGCAAAATCATCGCTGGTCAAATTCCCAATTACACCGTTTATGAAGATGAAAATTGTTTAGCATTTTTAGACGTATTTCCGCACGCCCAAGGCCATACCGTGGTAGTCCCCAAAAAACATTTTGAAAATATTTGGAGTATGAGCGTAGAGGATTTTCAACTTTTATCAGTTGGGTTGCGCGCTGCCGCCGGGCGAGTGCAAGCGCGCTTAAATCCGGATGGTATGAATATCGGCATTAATAATGCGCCAGTTGCTGGTCAAGCTGTGCCGCATGTGCACTGGCACATTTTGCCACGCTATACCGGTGATGGTGGTGGCAGTGTCCATTCTATAATTAAAAATCCAGGTGAGATTAGTGTTAAGGATTTAGCAAGTAAGTTTAAATCCTAAACCCCAAACTCTAAATTCTAAACAAATCCAAATAATAAAATTCAAGTTTCAAATCGATTGTTTATTTGAGTTTTGGGTTTTAAACTTGTTTAGGATTTAGTATTTAGAAATTAGAATTTTTATATATTTATGTTCAAACGTTTAGTAATTATTTTTTTAACAGTGATAGCGCTTGCGCCGACCGTAGTTTGGACACAACCAATTTCGTCCGGTCCGCGCGCCGACAAAGTTGATTTTACTTTATTTCATTTGGAAACCTGCCCGCATTGTCGCGCGGAAATCGCTTTTATTAATTCCACTTTAAAACCAAAATATAGCGAGCAAGTTAATTTTAGTTTATACGAATTGACCGAACCCGCTTCGCTAGAAAAATTAAAAGAATTTGTCGCGCGCATCGGTGCCAAGACGACGAGTGTGCCGATTACTTTTATTGATGATAAAGTTTTTTACGGATACAGTAGTGATGTGAGTACCGGCGATGATTTAATTGGTGCCATTGAAAAAGCGATTAAAACGCACGAGAAAACTCAAGACAACGTGGTTACTGACAGTGGGCCAAAAGTAAATGTGCCAATTTTGGGTGAAATTAATCCCCAGAAATTTTCTTTACCACTTTTAACAGTAGTGGTGGGGCTGTTGGATGGTTTTAATCCCTGTGCGATGTGGGTGCTGTTATTTTTAATCACGCTTTTACTCGGCATGGAAAGTCGCAAACGGATGTTACTCTTGGGCGGAATATTTATTATCACCTCCGGCGTTGTGTATTTCGCGTTCATGGCCGCGTGGTTTAATTTTATCACTTTCATTGGTTCGGTTTTTGCCATCAGAGCATTAATTGGTGCGGTGGCGGTTGGCATCGGTGGAAAAAATTTATATGATTTTTGGAAAAATCGTAAAGCCGATGGTGTTGTTTGCGAAGTAAGCAATCAATCGTGGAATCAGAAAATTTTTGCCAAAATAAAAGATATTGTCCATCGCCAAAGTTTGTGGTGGTCGGTTTTAGGGATAATTTTGCTTGGCTTTTCCGTAAATTTAGTAGAAATGGCCTGCTCGGCCGGATTTCCCGCGATTTACACACAAGTTTTGGCAATGTCCGGTATTCCAACTTGGCAAAAATATCTATACATGGTTGGTTATATAATTTTTTACATGTTAGATGACATGATTGTGTTTGCGGTCGCTATGGTCACATTGAAACAAAAAGTGTTTGGCACGAAATACGCGAAATATACTAATTTGGTCGCCGGCGCGCTAATTTTAATTTTAGGCGTGCTGTTAATTTTTAAACCCGAGTGGGTGATGTTTTCGTAGTTCATAGCCAATAGTTCTGAGCCAATAGAGTGATGAAGCGAGTGACACACTATTGGTAGAATTATTTATGACTATTGGCTGTGAACTTTGAACTATGAACTAAAAATATGAATGGTCGCTATAAAAAAATTTCCGAAGAAATCATAAACAAAAACGCTTGGTGGGAATACAAGCGTGATTTAATTGAATTGCCAGACGGCACGAAAAGCGAATATTATTACGGCGAGTCCAATGGCGGCGCTTTAACCGTGCCAATTTTAGATGATGGTCGGCTGGTGCTCGTGGCGCAATATCGATATTTGTGTGATCAAATTAGCGTCGAATTTCCGTGCGGACGAATTGACGATGGTGAAGCCCCGCAAGCAGGCGCACAGCGAGAATTATTGGAAGAAAGCGGATACCAATCCAGTAATTTTTTAAAGGTAGGATCATTCCACGGTAGTATTAGTTATGTCAAAAGTCCACTGCATGTTTTTGTGGCCGATGAATTAACACAGGCGGGCGCGCCGGAACAGTCGGCGCGCGAAACTACGGAAGTTATCATTCGACGCGTTGATGAATTTGAAGAAATGATTAAACGGGGCGAAATTATGGACGGCTCCACCTTGTCGGCCTGGGCGCTGGCGCGTGGTATGGTTTTAAAAATTTGCGAAAGTAGAAAAAAGGATAGATGGAGGTGATAAAATAGGGGAAGTGTGGTATAATATACGATAATGTCAAATTTCCAATTTCCAATGTCAAAATTTGATATTTGACATTTTGATTTGATTGGAAATTGGAAATTTGGATTTTGAAATTTTATAGCAACTATGTCCGACGAATTTGATCAACCGATAACACCAGCTCCGGCAGAACCAAAATCCTTGGTCGCGATTAACCCCGAGATCAATTTTTTTGGTTTGGTAAATTATCGTAATCAAAATCGTAAATTTGGCATTAAAGTTGATGACCGTCGTCGCCATATGTATGTGGTGGGCAAAACTGGCATGGGTAAGACGACGATTTTGGAAAACATGGTTTTGAACGATATTTATGCCGGGCATGGTGTGGGGTTAGTTGATCCGCACGGCGATTTCGCGGAAAAAATTATTGATTTCATTCCGCCTCATCGCATCAACGATGTGATATATTTTAATCCCTCGGACATTGATTTTCCAATCGGTTTTAATATTTTAGAAACCGTGCGCCCGGAATACAAACATTTGGTCGCGTCGGGGCTAATGGGTGTGTTTAAAAAAATCTGGCCGGATGTTTGGAGTTCGCGTATGGAATATATTTTGAACAATACTATTTTGGCGTTATTGGATTTTCCCGGTACGACTTTACTTGGTATCAACCGCTTGCTCGCGGACGCGGATTATCGTAAACGCGTCGTGGCCAATTTAAAAGATCCGGTGGTGAAAGCGTTTTGGCAGACAGAATTCGCCGCTTACAATGATAAATATCGCCAGGAAGCTGTTGCCCCTATTCAAAATAAAATCGGTCAATTTTTATCCGCCTCGGTTATTCGCAATATTGTGGCGCAGGTTAAATCGCGCATTGATATTCGCGAAATAATGGATAACAAAAAGATTTTAATCATGAATTTGGCTAAAGGCCGAATTGGTGAAGATAATTCACGGCTTTTGGGTGGCATGCTTATCACTAAATTACAGTTGGCCGCGATGGAGCGGGTAGACACGCCGGAAAAAGATCGCAAAGATTTCTTTTTGTATGTTGATGAATTTCAAAATTTTGCCACGGAAAGTTTTGCTAATATTTTATCCGAAGCGCGTAAATATCGTTTGGATTTGATTATGGCGCATCAGTATATGGAACAGTTAGAAGAAGAAGTGTTGGCCGCGGTCATCGGCAACGTGGGCACGATGGTAACATTTCGGGTTGGATCCACGGACGCGGAAATTTTGGCCAAAGAATTTATTCCAACTTTTATTGAAGAGGACCTGGTGAATTTGCCCAAGTATCATATTTATTTAAAATTAATGATTGATGGGATTGCGAGTAAACCCTTTTCCGCCTTAACTTTGCCACCCATTGCTCAAACCACGCATAGCCAAGAAAAAGTAGTGCGCGTGTCGCGTGAACGCTATGCCGTGCCGAAAGATAAGATTGAAGATAAAATTGCGCGCTGGAGTGGGATGGTGATTATGAACGATGACGATGCATCGGAATTGGAAGTAGATGATGACGAGGCGATGTTTGAAAAAGCACCGGTACCAATTAAATCGCCGTCAATTTCCCCTCCTTTTCAAGGAGGGGGCGAGGGGGTGGTTTCGGTTAAGCATGCGTTTGTCATTCCGACGCCGAAGGAGGAATCTCTATCCCGTGCACCAACTTCGCCTGTCATCCCGACGAAAGTCGGGATCTCTGGCTCAACTATCATTCCGATCCCAACTAAGTCGGTAAGCAATTCCTTACCGCGACCTATTGCACAACCTCAATTCGGCACGCAACCACCTAAAAAAAAACGCCACCGCAATCGCCATAAAAATGATCAAGCCAGTAATTCTTTTGGTAGCCCCACTCCAATAATTTTAACAGATCCAAACGAAAAGGGGATGTCACTGTCATCACTTCAACCAAAATCAAACTCTGTTGGTCCTGGTTCGCGGGGCGTAGCACGGCGAAGCCTTGGTGTTCCGAGCGAGCAAAGCGAGCCTAGAAACATGTCAATCACTCGTCCAACCCAGCCAAGAACAATTTTGCCAAATCGAGTGGAGAATATAGATGAATAGTTATATAGACAACCTCGCGAATAGCAAGGTTGTTTTTTTTGAGTTTATTTGATATTATATTTAAGTATGTTAAGAGATTATATCTTTAAACAAAGAAAAGAAAATGTATTTATATTTCCCAATGTTTATGTCATCGGGCATGTTTTTACTTATGGTTTGAAAAACGTATTGCGCGGGAAAAGTTTTGGCGAGACGAGATGTGTGTACCGGGATAATGTTATGTATTGGTACGCCTCAAGTAGTCAAATTAAAAGTTCAGCTGAAGAATTAATTTATCAGCTAAAAAGTGATCCAAATTTAATTAAAAAAAATAGTAAATTATTCACAAAGTTGTCTAATAGTTTATTAACTTTTGTTAAAAATGTCAGTACGAAAGATTTGTCAAAATTTTCTAATGCAGAATTATCTCAATTTTGGAAACAATATTTACAGATGTATGAAGCCGCTTATATCTGTAGCGAACCGTTAGTAATATTATTAGAAGAAAAACTTTCTCCGTTATTATTTGACTATCTGAAAAAATTGATAAACGGCGATCGACAAGATTACTCGGCGATGTATAACATATTAGTATCGCCAGCAGAAAAATCATTTGTAAAACGCGAAGAAGATGATTTGACGAAGTTGGCATTAAAAATTCGTAATAACAAAATAAAAAATAAAAAATTAGTAATAAAAAATCACACCCGTCAATATTTTTGGGTACCATTTGATTATGGAATGTATATCTGGAATGAAAAATATTTTACCGAAGTTTTACGTTTAATGATAAAAAATCCTAAATTGGCAGAAAAAATAAAATCGAGCGAAAAATATTTTAAAAATTTATCAATCCGCCAGCGGGGTTTAGAAAAAGAATTAAAAATTTCACCAGAGTATCGCGCATATTTTAAAATTATGCGCCAAGGTGGATATTTGATGGATTATAAAAAAGAAATATTTACCCAAGTACATTTTTGGGCGGAGAGGATATTAGCTGAAACTGGTCGACGTTTAGGAATAAAAAGGGAGTTAGTGCAGTATTATTTACCGCAAGAAGTATTTTTAGCTTTGAAAACAGGCAAAATTATTTTAAAAGAAATTTTAGAACAGCGCCAAAAGCATTGTTATGTTTGGTGGCAAGGCAAGAATATCGATGTTAAATTAAACGATCCTGATGCTCGCATGGCAGAATATTTATTGCCGGAAGAAGTTAGTACCGGCAAACTCGATGGGATAATTGCCTCGGCGGGATTTTGCAGTGGTAAAGTGAAAGTGCTTCATAGCGCTAATGAAGTAAATAAAGTTGAACAGGGTGATATTTTAGTAGCCTCGATGACGAGTCCTGATTATGTGCCGGCAATGCGTCGTGCCGGTGCGATTATAACAGACGAAGGCGGGGTAATGTGTCACGCCGCGATTGTTTCGCGCGAGCTCGGAATTCCCTGTGTGGTGGGCACAAAATTTGCCACTAAATTATTAAAAGATGGTGATTTGGTAGAAGTTAACGCCAACCATAATTCAGTTCGAATTATAAGGAAATAGTATGCTTTCGGGTATTGATTTAAATTATATTAAAACAGTGAATTGGTATCGGCAAGGTGGAGCAGGCGTGCCATTTTATTTTATTGTTCCATTTTATTCTGGTATGAAATTGTGGGGCAAAAAAAACCTTATAGTCCATCAAGATGGGGTTATGCATCGTGGGTATTTTAACAGTTTAGCTGAGCTGAAAGCTGGAAATGCGGATATCGTCAAACAAAGTCGCGATCGCCGTTATATAGATTCTAAAATAACTACTTGGGAAAATTGCATAAATGAAAGAAATTCACTTGTTAAGTATATAGAATTGAGAGATTTATCAAAACTTAGTTTGTCGCATTTATTGAATTTGTATAAGAAATTTGTTAATGCTGATTACCAGTCGTGGGTTATTAGTGTTCATATTGAAGCGTTTGACCCATGGGGGGATAAAATAATTAATGATGTTATAAATAAATATAATTTAACTATTAAACCAGATGATCTGGTTTTAATTACGACCCCGAAGGAGATGACGTTAACACAGCAAGAAGAATTAGGTTTGTTAAACGTTAGGATGTCTCCAGTAAATAAGCGAGGCACATTACTACAATTTCATCAACAGAAATATTTTTGGCTTCAACGTGATTGGGCGCATGCGACTACTTTGAAATTAGATTATTTTACTAAAAATTTTGAAAAATTGTTAAAAATTCATCTGTCAGAAATTACACGAAAAATTAAAAAGATTAAATTAGAACATTCAAATAAAAATGAGAATCGTCGAAATTTGTTGAAAGAATTGCGTTTACCCAAAGAGGTGGATAATATTTTTTATTTTTTTCGCCGTATGGGTTATTGGCGTGATGAACGAAAAAGGGAAGCGATGATTGGGGTTGGTTATTATTATTTATTTGCGCAGGAATTTGCTCGTCGTGCCGGTACGCCTTACAAACATGTTTTGTTTGCTGTGCCGGAAGAAATATTTTCTACTCGTTTGAATTTTGGCCAATCTTATAAAAAAGAATTAGCCAATCGCGCGAAAAAAAGTATATATTATTGTGATCGCAATAACAAAACTGTGGTATTAACCGGTAGGGAATGTGTTGAGTTTTTAAAAATACTTGAACAACAATTTAACAATCAATTTAAGGAATTAAAGGGTCAATCGGCCAGTCGGGGTATTATCGTTGGCACTGTTAAAGTTATTAAAATTCCTGCAGATTTTAATAAAATGAAATCAGGTGATATTTTAGTGGCGCCAATGACCAGACCGGAGTATTTACCGCTTATGAAGAAGGCGGTCGCTATTATAACTGATGAGGGTGGTATAACATGCCACGCCGCGATAGTAGCGCGAGAACTTGGTATTCCATGCGTAATTGGCACTCAAGTCGCAACTTCAATTTTGAAAGATGGTGACATGGTTGAAGTTGATGCTAATAGTGGTATAATAAAAGTAATTAAAAAGGTTTAATTTTTAACCATAAAATATATGTGTAGCTCAAGGAATCCTTTTGAGATGCCTGGTTCAGAGAGAAAGAATGGTGGCATTAGTGAGTTTGAGGGCAAAACGCGCTCCAGAATCGTGTTGGAATTTATGCGTCATGGTAAAAAGGAAAAAACCGCAGACGGACAGACAGACGAAGATGTTCGTTTAATTCCGTCTGCCAGAACAGCCGCTAGAGAAAAAGGGCTGGGACTTGCCCCACAATTAGAAGTTTCCGCGGTCGTTGCCAGTCCGCGTAAACGGGCGCAGGAGTCGGCTACGCACGTAATGCTTTCCGGCCAGCCCGATACCACGGGAATGAGTATGGAAGAAATTGAAGCGGAAATTGCCAAACAGCTTAAATATGGCAAAAAAATTATTCCTGATTCACGATTGGATTTTTTCACTGATAAGGGTGGTTTATTAGATAAGGCCTATGCCGAGGGTTGGGTAACTAAATTTATGGTGGAGAATAGTGATCAGGTGGCGATAGCCGATAACGATCCCCAAATGACCAGTATTACCCGAGTGGCTGGTAATGTTGCTGATTTAATTTTGCGCTATGTAGAGATGGGTGGAAATTTTAATCGCTTAGTCGGTCGTAAGCCTGAAAAATATGAGCCATTAAAAAGCCAAATGGAAAGATATTTGGGAACGCACGCAACTATAAATGAATCATTTCTTCTGAGGTTGGTTGAAAAATTACAAGGGGTGGATCGGCGTAATGAAGTGATGGCAAAAATTGGGCCGATGTTTAAAGAATTGCAAGGTTTTCGGGTAGAGATTGAGAACACAGGTCCTGCGCAACAAGAAATTCACATTAAAGTTAAGCTGGGTGATGAGGATATAGATCTGGTCGCCCCTAAAGTAGTTTTAGAGGAATTAGTGGCCGACCGCGATGAGTTTAATAAGAAATTTCAGACGAGTGACAAATAGACCATATGGATTTAGATAAAATTAGAACCACTGACTGGTATCGTCAGGAAACCGAGAGTGCGCCTTATTTTATTTATCGGCCTTGTTGTGGTTGTTTGTATTGGTTTCACGATCAAGATAGTAATATTTTTTGGTTATGTCGTAATGATTTAGCCAAGGCTTATTTTAGTAAAGACTTAATGCGACAATTGGCGGAAAAATATTTACTTAAAGAGCGTGAAGACTTTGGTTTTATTGATAATCTTTACAACGATTGGTACCAGAAAGTACGGGTCGCAAGCGAAAAGATTTTTGAAGAGATAAATAAAAGTGGAGTTAAAAAATTTAGTGACTCAGCGCTCTTACGAATTAATCACCGATTGGCTTCGGCAAATTTTTTCATGTGGAATTTATTTTATATTGATATTTATGATTTAGACGCGGAAGGATTGGTAAAGAAGGAATTAATTGAAGAGAATGTAGTTTTAGAAGACGCCGAGATAGCGGATTTGATGTCGCAAGAAAAATTAATCAGTCACCAGCGTAGTGAGCGTGATTTGTTAAAAATTGTCGAAGATATCAAAAAAACTCCCGGCGCACTTAACACTTTTTTGTATATTTCATCACCGCAAAATTTACATCGTTTAAAATTGTACCCAGAAATAGAAAAAGCTATTGAGAATTATCAATCATCTTATTTTTGGATTTACAACAGTTGGGGGCATACACAGGTGTTAACCGCATTTGAAATAGTAGAAAATATCAAACAAATTTTATCTGGTCCGAGAGATACTCACAAAGAATTAGACATGCTAGTAAATTTTAGCAAAGAGATTAAAGATAAAAAAACTAAAATTTTCAAGTATTACCATCTTTCCAAATGGGGCAAGCAAATGTTTCATTTTTTCGGAGTAATTTCTTTTTGGCGCGATGAGCGCAAGGTGCAAGTGCAACGCTTAAATCATTATTTAGAGCTCGTGGGCACAGAAATGGCGCGTCGGAGTAATTTGAATTGGGAAGATATTAAGAAATGCGATCCGCTGGCTATTAAGAGTTTGCCGGTTAAGCGGTCGCTCACCAAAAAATATGAGACCTTGTTTAAGAAGAGTTACATGTTGGCTTGGAACGGTAAAAGCGAGTATCACCTTAATCCAGCACTTAGTAGCAAACTTGAAAAAATTATTGAAAAGTCAATTGATTCAGCTGTCACGGAAATTAGAGGTGTGATTGCTTGTACTGGTAAAGCGGAGGGAAGAGTGGTGGTAATTAATAAAATGAGTGAATTTTCAAAAATGTCGCAAGGCGATGTGCTGGTGACTGTTAGCACTCGCCCGGAATTTGTACCTCTTATGAAAAACGCCGTGGCCATAGTGACGGACGAGGGCGGAATCACCTCGCACGCGGCCGTAGTCAGCCGAGAATTAAAAATTCCTTGTATTATCGGCACCCAAGCAGCAACCAAGAAATTAAAAGACGGTGATTGGGTGTTAGTCAACGCTGATCACGGCGTAGTGATAGTAAAATAACAATTATGAACAAATTACCACTTAATCCTAAAAAAGAAATTTTTCGCTGGGGGCCGATTCCGGGCAGATTTTTTTATACTTCATTTTTTACCGAGGTAAATTATAAGTATTTTTGTCAAAAGTTTTTGGGGCTGAATTGGTCGCGAAGTTTATTCTTGTTCCGCAATCGTCAGATGTTGTGGTTGAATGAATACGCCACTCTGCGCAGTGCTGGGCAAAAAGTATTTGTAAAGTATTGGTTGCCACCAAAATCGCGAAATAATATTTATAAACGCTGGAAAGAAGAGGTTGTTAAGTTAGAGCGTTGGCATCGCTATTTGGATAATATTGATTTGGCAAAATTGACCGATAAGCAATTTAATCAGTTTTGGGCGGATTATAGTCATGATTATATTAATTTTTGGATTTACGGGACAGTGCCGGAATTGGCAAATTATGGCGCGGATAAATATATAGAAAAGGAGTTGTCTAAATATATTAAGGATAAGACGAACTTAAAACAAGTTGTTCAAATATTAACAACACCGGAAAAACCATCGTTTTATCAAGAAGAAGAAATGGCTCTAGCGACGAGTGAAAATTTAAAAAAGCATCAACAAAAATTTTATTGGTTAAAAAATAGTTATGCTGGAACACAAGTGTTACCGTTGAGTTTTTTTGTTGAACGCAAAAAAGAGATCACATCTAATATTAAGTTAGAGACGCGTCAGAGATTGGCGGAAACAAGAAGAAATAAAGTTGCGGTAATAAAACAGTATAATTTATCAAAATCAATTATTAATATTGGGCAGGCAATTAGCGAGGGGATTACTGTGCAAGATGAGCGTAAAAAGTATATATTTATGGCTTTGCACTACCAAGATCGGCTTCTTGTTGAGGTAGCGCGCCGGTTTGACTATCCAGTTGATGATTTGTTAAACACTTGGTATTGGGAGATAGGAGAGATTATCGATGGGAAAGATTTGCACAACATATTGGATAATCGTCGCAGTGGTTTTGGGGTAAATTTTTATAAAAATTGTAAGATTTTAGACGAAAATGAAACAAAATCATTTTGGCAATTATATGGTGAAGAAAAAATTGTTAGCCAGACAGAAGTAAAGGGGTTAGTTGTGAGTAAAGGAAAAGGTGGAAAAGTTATTGGTCACGCCCGAATATTACTTGACCCAAATCAAGTAGGTGAATTTAAAGTTGGCGAAATTCTGTTAGCACCAATGACCAGTCCAGAATATATTTTTGCAATGAAAAAGGCGTTGGCGATTGTGACTGATTTTGGCGGGCTTACATGTCACGCCGCGATTGTTTCGCGTGAACTTGGTATTCCGTGTATTGTTAATACTAAAACTGCTACAAAAATTTTCAAGGATGGGGATAAAGTGGAAGTTGATGCTTTAAAAGGGATTGTAAAAATCGTATCAAAATGATACAATTAAGACATAAAAATGAGACGATTATATTTAACCTTAATTTTTTATGTTAACACAGCGACAAAACGCTATTTTAGAGTATCTTCAAAAAAATGGCGAGGCGCCCCAAAGTTCAATTTTAGCTGAAATCGCCACTAAATTTGATGCAATTTCCAAACCAACGATTTTACGTGATTTGGAAGCGTTGTTAATCGCTAATTTGATTATTAAAAAGGGGAAGGCGAGAGCAGTGGTCTATTTGCCCAAAATTAGTAATCCATTGTTATATTATTATTCTCCAGATGTGTATTTTAAAAAATCACAAGATCAACGCGATATTAAAGAAAAATTTAATTGGGAAATTTTTAATTGGTTTGAAAATGTATTTACCTCATCGGAATTGACGCGTTTGGAAAAGATAAACAATGAATATCAAACTAAACGCACGCGCTTAAGTCCAATCGCCTTAAAAAAAGAATTAGAACGGCTGACAATTGAAATTAGCTGGAAATCATCGCGTTTGGAAGGTAATACCTATTCGCTTTTTGAAACGGAAACTTTAATTAAAGAAGCACGTGAAGCGAGTGGGCATAATAAAAAAGAAGCGATAATGATTTTAAATCACAAAGTCGCTTTTGATTATATTTTGTCCGATCCGACCAAATTTAAATTATTAAAGCCAATCAAAATACGCGACGTTCATTCGTTGCTTATAAAAGATTTGGACGTGCCTGATAACTGGCGCAGTATTTTAGTGCGGATTATTGGTACCAACTATCAGCCGATTGATAATCGCTTCCAAATCGAAGACGCGGTAGCAAAAATAGTTGAAGTAATAAATAAAACTAAAAGTCCGCCAGAAAAAGCGCTGTTTGCTCTGGCTCTCATTGCCTACACCCAGCCGTTTGTTGATGGCAATAAACGCACAAGTCGTATTGTCGCGAATGCTTTGCTGTTGGCCAATGATTGGTGTCCGATGTCTCTGCGCAGTTTAGATGAAACTGAATACAAAAAAGCCATGTTATTATTTTATGAGCAAAATAGTTTGGCATATTTAAAAGAATTATTTATTCAACAATTTGAATTTGCGGTTAAAAACTATTTTTAATTAAATCGCCGACTAAGAATTCATGGCGGTATGAAAGAAATAAAAAAATTTTCCGTACAAATATTAAAACGAGAAACCGGACAGTTTAGTAAAGATTTTCATTCCAAAGTTTTTACTTTGTTTGCTTCTTCTGAAAGTGATGTGTTTCAAAAAGCCAAGGATTTTCCTCGGCACTACAAACACTGCTTTTGTTTTTTGCGCGAAGATCATGCGCGTTGGTTTGCCGATTCGAATAGTTCGTTGGCAGTTCGCCAATTTATTATAAAAAATGTTTCAAAAAAGTATGACTGGATTTTGCGTTATTATAATAAATGGCTAAAGGATTGGCATAAGTTTTTGATTTTAGATAAAAAAGCTGATGAATTAGATTTACAAAAATTATCCGATAAGCAATTATACAATTTGTTTAAAAATTATTATGAGTTGTACGTAAAAGCCGGGGGTGTTGCCTATATTTGCGATTCGTTTATGTCCACCGGCAAGAGTGATTGGTTACAAGAATTATTAGGCAAAGAATTAAAAAAGACCCATTCCGATAGTTTTGAAAAAATAATTGCTGAATTAGTCGCGCCTATTCATCTATCTTTTACTTTGCAAGAAGAACATGATTTGTTGGCTTTGACAGCCAAATTTTATAAAGCGTATGGTGATAAATTACCAGAGTTTAATAAATTATCAATCGCTTTTCAAAAGTTAATCAATCGCCACGAACAAAACTATCACTGGATGCGGAATAATTATTTTCATGTCGAACGATATGGCGCGTTAGAAATTTATGAAAAAATATTAAAATTATTAAATAATAATCGAAGTGGTTCGTGGGCGTTCAATGATTGGCGTGTTAAGCAAGCGTATTTATTAAAAGCAAAAAAAGCTCGACAGCAAGCGGAAAAAGAAATTGAACTTCCTTCAAAATATAAAAATATCATTAAGACAGCAAATCTATTTAGCAAATGGAAGGATATTCGTAAAAGTGGGGTATGTATGGGTATGGCTGGTTTTGATAAATTTTTAGGAGAAGTTGGGCGGCGCGCGAATTATTCTAAACGTGATTTGTCATTTGTGATTTTACCAGAAATAGCCGGAATATTGCTGCGAAAAATAGATTATAAAGATGAAATTTCCAAGCGCAAACAAAAAGTGTTTTGGGCTGTCACTCATAAAGGTGAATATGTTTTATCATCTGGTGCGGATGCCGATAAGTTTTTTAAATTTTTTCCGGCAACAACTATTGCCGAGGCGGGATATTTATATGGTGTCGCCGCTTGTAAAGGAAAAGTTGCGGGAATTGTGCGGGTAATTAAAAAAACCAAAGAAATGGTTAAGTTTAAAACCGGAGAAATTTTAGTCACCAATAACACTACGCCTGAATTTGTGCCCATAATGAGAAAAGCGGCGGCGATTGTGACAGAACAAGGTGGCATTACTTCGCACGCAGCGGTGCTATCGCGCGAGCTTGGCATGCCCTGTATAATAGGAGTGAGAGATGCTACTAGAGTTTTAAAAACAGGCGATAGAATTGAAGTTGATGCTGATAGGGGGGTAATGAAAATTTTGAAATAGTTATGATAAATGTAGATAATTTATTGAAAAAGAATTGGTATTTGCAAGGGTTTAACGCTACTCCAGCGATGCTTTATGGTCCGGCGTTTTCCATGGTGCGCGATATGCCAAAAGCTTTGGGATTTGGTTATTGCGCCTGTATTGAATATTTTAAAGATGATGTCTGTTACTATGCTTATGCTTGGGATGATCTTTGCGCTATTTTAGAGATATTGTTGAAAAAATGCGCAGGTAACAAAAATTATCCAGGTTATTTGGTTCGTGAAAATGAAAAAATTTGCCACGAAGTTTTGTCTGCTTACGATAGAATTGAACGAAAAAACTGGCAAACAGCAAGTGTCAAACAGCTTTTTTCTTTTTGGCGGCAAATTAATGATTTGTCTGCTTATTTGTGCAGTGTGTCACACATCGTTGAAGGGTTTAGTTTGACTACTGAAGATAAAATCAGAAAATTAATCGCAGAAGAATTTAAAGATGATATTTTAGATAAAACAATACTCTTAACGACCCCGCGTCTCCATTCGTTTATGATAATCGAGCATTATGAATTGTGTTTGCTGGCTCGTTTAATTAAGAATAAAAAAATTACTCTTTCATCAGTCACAGATTTAAAAAAATATCCCGACATACTGAAAAAATTAATAAAACATCAGCAAAAATATTTTTGGAAATTAAATGGATATACTTCGGCCAAAAAATTATTACCGGAAGATTTTGTAGATGAAATCAGGGAGTTATTATCCAAGAAAGTTGATTTGGATAAAATTATCTTTGATTATCAATCGTTATCTATTCGTGTTAAGAAGCGTGATGCCCTACGAAAAAAAATAAAAAATAAGGAATTAAAAAATTTATTAACCATCGGTGACAAAATTTTTCAAATTCACGATCGGCGTAAAGAATGTCTGACACGAACAATTCACTACCTTGATTCTTTGTTGTTAGAGATTAGTCGTAGATTTAATGTCTCTATGAACGATCTGCGCTATATTCGTGCGTTAGAATTGGAGAAGTTGCCGGGTATTATGCCGGAATTAAAAAAACGCCGAAAGACAAGCTTATTTGTTCTTTTGCCTGGCCTCAAAGGATTGGTATTTTCTGGCGCGCAAGCGAAAAAGTATTTCAAAATTTTAGAAATGAATCAGCAACAAGACGGTGGTATAATAACCGAACTGAAAGGCGCCTGTGCGTCTTCGGGAAAGGTGATTGGCATAGCCAAGGTATGCCGAGGAGAAAAAGAAATCTCTAAAATGCGTCAAGGTGATATCCTAGTTGCCTGCATGACCCAGCCGGAATTTTTACCGGCGATGAAAAAAGCAAAAGCGATAATTACTGATGAGGGCGGTCTTACGTGTCATGCCGCTATTATAGCGCGTGAGCTAGGCATTCCTTGTATTATTGGCACTAAAGTCGCGACCAAAGTTTTAAAAGATGGTGATTTGGTGGAAGTCGATGCCGACCGTGGAGTCGTGAAAATTATACAAAAATAATATGAATTTAGATAGTTTTGTAAAACAACCGTTAAATATTGAAAAAAATATTGATGTCTATCTGGCGTTTTTGTCAATGACCAGAACCGGATTTACCAGCCGGCTTTATAATACAAAAATTCCACCTTTTCGTTTCTGCATGTGTAATTACCGAGATGGAAAAGGTGACTGGATAACTTTGGTGGAAGACCAAAATCGCATCGGCTCTTTTGTAATAAAAGAGTTTTTGCGTAATCCAGCGACAATTATCAATTTGCGCGCGCGTTGGGAGAAAAATTATCAATTGATGATGAAAAGGTATTCTTTTTATTATGATTATGATTTATCTAAATTAAGCGAGAAACAATTGATCATTTGGCAAAAAAAGTTTATAAATTTTTATGAGTTCAAGGTTTCTATGCCTGGATTTATTGACGGGTATGTGTTCTATGCGGAAAGACGCTTGTCGGGATTACTACAAGATTTTTGTAAAAAAAATAGAATTTCGGATTTTGCCGGCATTTTTTCTCCCTTAACTGCCTCCGCTGATTTTTCATTTATTAACAGAGAGGAAAGCGAATTAAAAAAGATAGTAATAAAATTGCGACGGGTTGGATTTAATACTGATGATAAATTGGCAGATTGGCTTAAAAAAAGTGAAAATAAAAAGTTTAATGAATTGATAAATAAACACCTAAAAAAGTATTCTTGGATAAAAAGCAGTTATCGTGGTTGGAAGGAATATACGTTAGAAAATTTAGAGGAATCAATTAAACACATTTTAGTGGACATCAAAGCGCCCGAAAGTATTGTGGCAATAAAAAAACGAAAATTGGCATTATTCAAAAGATACAAGTTTACTCCGGAGATAATTGCCATTGCGCGTTTGACCGAAATTTTTGTTAAATGGCAAGATGAGCGCAAAGAATTTACTCTTACTTTTGCTACTTTGTATGATCGGTTTTTGCGGGAAGTGGCCAAGCGAGCTGGTGTGGATTTTAATTTATTAATTAATAGTACGTCGAAAGATGTTGTGAGTTTGTTATCACATAAATCCAATCATAACATAATTAGACAATTAAAAATCCGCCAAAACGGATGCCTGTATTTGGTTAGTCGGGGAAAAATTTTAAGAGTGATTACCGCCAAAAAAGAGGTTAGAAAAATTTTAGATAAAATATATAAAAAATCTGAATCTAAAATTTCTGAATTTAAAGGGATGCCTGCTTCTTTGGGGTTCGCGCGCGGTCGAGTTAAATTAGTTTTAAGCAGTAGTGATAATCATAAAATAAATTCAGGTGATGTTATGGTGACTTCTATGACTAGACCAGAACATTTACCGGCCATGAAAAAAGCCAAAGCTATTATTACTGATGATGGCGGAATTACTTGTCACGCCGCTATTATCGCGCGCGAGCTTGGTGTCCCTTGTATTATTGGTACAATTATTGCGACGGATGTTTTAAAAGACGGCGATTTGGTAGAAGTTAACGCCAATATTGGTTTAGTAAAAATAATTAAACGATATGAATAAAATTTTGTACCTTTGGGATTTGGCAGGCACCCTTTTTCCTGAAAAGTGGAATAAAGAATTAACTCATTTTGATAGTTACGAGGAATATATTAAATTAAAAGGAGTTGATAACGCGACAGAGCCCAGAAAATTTGAAGAAGGCTATGAAGAAGTTTACAAGTTAGGAAATTATTTTAACTTACAAACTGCCAAAGGTTTTAAGGAAGTTTTAAGTTTGACTAAAAATAACGAAGCTTTCAGCACGGGTTTGGCGGAGTGCATGGATTGGCGCGCGGAGTATTTGAATCCGAAAGTCGGTTTTAACATTCGTTCTTTTTTTCAAAAAATTAACTCCACTTTTGATTATGGCGAGACTAATGTTAAAACTGAAGCAATGTTAGTTGATTATCTTTCTAAAAAAGTATTAGAGGGTTATGATACAGTTGTGTATACTGATGACAAATTCGCTGATGGGGTATTTTTCAAAAACGCGGCCGAAACCGTGAAAGCAAAAAATCCTGATTTTAGTTATCGGTTTTATCATATTTTAAATGACGAGGGAGGGGCACGGCCGAAAGATTGGTATTGCGAAATCGGCGGGTTAATGTATATTTTAAAAATCGAAAAAGTATGAGCAAAGAATATAATTTAAGAATTTACGAACGCGACCACTTGTATCCGCAGTCAATTTCCTATTATTTAGTTTTTTTGTGTTTGCCTTTGGATAAAAATCCTTATATTATCAACCGTTGGTCGGTGATGTTTTTTGGCGATCAGTTTTTTTGGGCGCGAAAAACCGATATTTTAGAAAAATCATTTCGAGGTTGGTTTAAAAAATGGTCAACTAACAAAAACGCCCGTCTAAAACTTTATTATCAATTTGAGAAGGATCGCAAAAAAACTTTTGAACAGACGTCAAAATTAAAGTTAATTGATGTAAAAAAAATTGACAAGGAATATTTGTTAAAAGTTCGCTTCAGCGCTATTGGCCTAGCAGTTGACCACCTTAAATATGCGGAGTACACGGTTGATCTGTTTGATGATTATGTCGCTACTATTTTTAAAGAAAAGGTTAATTCGCTTAGTAAGCGCGAATTATCCGCGCCAGATTTAGCGACTTTGGTTTATCCCGCGACCTTGTCAACAGTGGCCGCGTATCATAAAGAAATTTTGCAATTGTCATTGCGGCGGTCGGCGTCTAAAGTGGATATTTTAAAAGTTGTGAATAAGTTTGATTGGGTGAAAATGAGTTGGGATGGCAGTGGCGAACTTACTTCTGATGTAGTGGCGAAGGACGTGGCTTTGGAAAAAAAGAAAGCGATGGTGGCACGTCGGCGAGAATTAAACGATTTAAAATTGACTGCGATTAAGGTCAAACGCGAACGTAAAAGAATTTTGGCTAAATATAAAATCCCGTTGGCGCGGTTTAAAGTATATTTTGATTTATTGGATAAATTTAATCTTTATCATGATTATCGTAAAGAAATTCAGATGCGGAGCAACCAAGTTATCTATCGGGTTTTGCGCGAGGTATCACGTCGATTTAAGATTGCTTTTAACGATTTGATGTATTATGAAAATCAGGAGGTAGAAAATTTACTATTGCGCGAACAATTTGTGCTGGAAAAAATAATTAAAAAACGTAAGCAGGGGATGCTGTGGTATTTTAACTCCGGTAAATTGTACAAATATGAGGGGATACGCGTCAAAGCAGTGGCGGATAAATTGGTGTGGTCTCACCATAAAAATCAAAGTGCAGAAATTAAAGGTTTGGTTGCCGGCAAGGGCAAGTGCAAGGGTCGGGCGTTTGTTACTAAAGATGCCAAAGAGGCGAACGCGAAAATTGTCGAAGGTGAAATTTTGGTAACCACCACGACCTTGCCCGATGCTTTGCCGGCGATGAAACGCGCTGGGGCGATAGTTACCGATGATGGTGGTGCCACTTGCCATGCGGCGATTGTGTCGCGCGAATTAGGTAAGCCGTGTATTGTTGGCACTAAGTTTGCTACCAGTATTATTAAAAATGGAGATTTAATTGAAGTTGATGCCGAACATGGGGTTGTTAGAATTTTAAATTAAATTAATTTCACTTTGGTAAAATATATATTATCATATGCGCAGACGTGATATTGGACATCCAACAGATGAAAAAAGTTTGGTTGATATTGCGCCGGCAGATCAAAAAGGCACCATCACAACGGTGCCTGATCCGGGCTGGACATTTGATAGAACTAGAGAATATTCCGACGTTTACTGCTCAAGTTCGCTTAAAGATCGCGATATCGATGGAAATAATGTTGGTCGTTGTTCATTATTTACCCGCTTTATCAAGCCGGAAAATTTAGATCCCCGTATCAGTAAAACGTTTGTAGAAATTGTAAAAAAATCTCATAATTATTCAAGATTGGATCGTGATAGTTTGGAAGGGTCGTTTGCGGTTGTCCTTGAAGACAAAGGAAATGATCGGGGCGTGCCAGCCATAATAGAGATCGGCAAAGTTTCAAGTGATCCAAATTTACCCGGCCAGTTTCGTATTTCGAATGACCTCGTTATCTACATGCATTTTGGAAAAAATTTTGTGCCAAAACTTTTTGGCATTGACCGTGACCCCGATCATTTTTCCAGATTTTTTGAAGATGCAGTTCTATTGTCACCAACTGAATATAAATTTTTAATTGAATTAGCGAATAGTATTCCAAGCGAGACAACTGTTCTTAATCCTGATACTAAGACTGCGGTACGTCAAAATGAAAAGTTTCGCGAGCTTATTCGAAAATATGAATCAATGGGTTTGGTGGAAGTGCCTGGCGCAATTTTAAAATTGGAACATAATCAACAACAGGAATCAACTGAAAAAAAAGAACCGGAGCATATTTTGGGAGCAGTACATCCATATTTTTTGGATTACTATGATCAATTTGGTAAAAAAAATGCTAAGACCCCAGCCGAACGCTCGGAGCTCATAGCAAAGTTTGACCGCGTTTTTAGTGAACATCGCGGGCCGCTCGTCATTGTTGAAGAAGAGTCAAAAATGGCACAAACCATCGAAAGGGTGAAGCGCGTTGGTAGGCAAGGAGATACTTACTTTGTGATATCAGCCGAAGCCACATCAAGGCTTCCGTATACGTATTTTAACGAATTTACTGGCTTACTAAAATCATTTGGTTTACAAGATATTAAATTTGTCGGCGGGTTTGATTGGCGTGATGATCCAGGTGTTGATTTTGACATAGTAACAGAATTACCGACGAAAACGTCAGGATGTCTCGGTTCGTTAATGAATAGCCTTAAAGAAACAGAAATTCAAGATATTCAAATTGTCCCTGGCTATACTTATTCTTGATTATTTTTTATAACTTGGATTTATCAGGCCACCGTGTTAATTGATTTGTCAGAATTTTAAAAAAGGTGTAATATAAATATAGGTGTAATATATAATCAACATTTAACCTAAAATTATATGCCAGGAGCAGTAATGCGTTCGGGAAAATACAGAATTAAACCATCGGGGAAACTCCCCATTTTTCTTCGTTTTATGATAAATTCGGCATTTACGAAGGAAATCATGGAAAAAGCCGACATACGCACTTCAATGCCTAATCGTACCTATTTAAATCACATGATGTATTGGCGTCAAGAAGAATATGATCCATTTGAAGCGGAAATTATCGGGCATGCTCAAGCCGATGATGGTTGGTTTGAAAAATATTGCGATCGCGAGTTAAAGCAAGATGAACATTTGTATAAACAAGGTTTGGTATATAAGAAAACTGATTGGTTAGAAAAAACAAATGAGGAAATAGCTGGCATTTTAGAGCCATTATTGCAAGAGTATCGTGTTTTGGCTGGCCCTTGGTATGCGCAATATCCTTTGGATGAATATTTTGAATCAACTATTGAAACAAAGTTGTTGGAGTATATTTCCGCTTCTGATCCCGATTTTCGTAAATGTGTTTTGATTTTTACTGACCCAAAACAGATGACCGAAGTCAGTGAGGAACGTTGGAAATTAGCCCAGATTGCAAAAGATTTTTTTTCAGCCAATGAAGATTTGGATAATTTATCCGCCGAGGCGACAGCAAAAATTGACGTGCATTTAGATAGGTTTGCTTATATTAACCGTGGTTTGGCTACAAGTAAGCCATATGATTTTGACGATATTGTCGATCGCTTGAAAGAAATGAAACATCAGGTTAGTGAAGGTAAAAAGATTGATGATTTGATTTATGATGCTTCCGAGCAAAAAGTTGCCGATGAATATGCGTGGGCATTAGATAAAATTAAACCGCGTCCTGACTTCCAACATATTATTGACCAAGCCAAGCTTCACTCCTATGTTCGCAATCGTCGCGTGGAAGCATTTTTCAATGCGGATTATGGTGCCAGTTTTATGTACGCGGAAATTGCCAAGCGCGCGCATTTTAACCCTGATTGGATAATGGAGGTATCAATTCCGGAAATGTTTGGTGCTTTGGCCGGTAAGCCACTACCCGATGAAAAAGAAATGAACGCTCGTTTTCATAATTACGCGATGTTAGCACGCGATTCTGAAACTACCTTGATTACTGATCCGGTTAAAATAAAAGAATTGGAAAAAGAATATTCCGTTGACAATACGGCGGTGAATTCAATTCAAGGGCGAGTCGCTTGCATTGGTGGAATTATTACTGGTCGAGCGAAAATTTGTATGGATAAAAAAGAAATTAACAAAGTTTTGCGTGGGGATATTCTTGTGGCGCAATTTACCACACCCGATTTTGTGCCAGCGATGGAAAAAGCAGTGGTGATTGTGGCGGACCAAGGTGGGCTATCTTCGCACGCGGCGATTGTGTCGCGCGAACTGGGCGTGCCTTGCGTTATCGCTACGATGAATGGAACTCGGATAATTCACGATGGTGATTTATTGGAAGTCAATGCGGCCACCGGCCTAGTTAAAATTTTAGGACGGGCCTAAATGATGATATTTAAAATTTAACTGACAGTCAAAATAATATGTCAAGAGTAAAAATAAAATGGTATGCGATTGCCAGAAGGAAGGGGGCTTTTTTGGCACGCGATATTTTTATTCGTTATCTCTGTCTTAAAAAAGCCACGTTAGATGTCCCGGATTTTGGTTTTAAAGTATCAAGGTATAAATATGTGGATTGGGCACATTATTATGATAAGAGTGATTTTGAAAAAAATACCAAGTCAATTGTTAGGCGCATATTAAAAAAAGGAACCTTCGATGATTTTTATAATGCTCGCAGACAGAAAGATGAAGAGAACGCGTTGGTAATGGTGGAAATAAATAAAAAATTGAAAAATGCCGACAACGAAGATTTGGTAGATTATTTTAAAAAATATGTTGATTTGCGCGGGAGAACGGTATGTAGTTTGTTGGTCGGTAATTATATTGTCCGTGGCTTAAGTAATTTGTTAGAAAGTATTTTTTTTGACATTCTAAGACATCTGCCTCCAGAAGAGGCCAAGCAGACATTGATTGAAATTTCTTTTTCTGATAGAGAGTCAGTTTTTTATCGTCGTGAAATTGAAATATTGCATTTGGCAAAAAAAATTAAACAGTTAAAACTTCAAAATTTAAAATATTCTCAGTTACCGGTGGCGGTTAAAAAAGAACTGGTTGAATTTAAGAATAAATACGATTGGGCCAACAGCATGTTTCTACTTCGTAAAGATACTACTGCCGAGGATATTTACATTGAAGTTGTTGATGATATCAAGAAGGGTGACCCAGTAGCAAAATTGCGAACTATGGCCTTTGATCGTCAGAAGTCACGAGAAAAAAGAGAGGCATTGATTAGGCGCTTAAAAATTAAAGTGGCCGATAAGAAAATATTAGATTTATTGGCTGAAAGTAGTTTTGTTGAAACCGAGTTGGTTCGCTTTTATCAGAGGACTGATTATTTTGGTTATCCATTATTGTGCGCAATTGGTGAGAAGTTTGGATTGAGTTTTGACAAAGTTGTATTTCTTAGCATTGATGAAATCATCAAAGGTTTAAAAACTGGAAAATTACCAGATGAGAGTGTCTTGGAGGCAAGAGATGAAATGCATGGTTTTTATTTTGATTCACGAACAGATGTTTTTAAATCATTTTGGGGCAAGGAAGTTGATAAGTATCGCGAAACGCGTATTGATCCAACCTTAAAAGAAATTAAGGGCGTAGTGGCATCGTCGGGGAAAGCGCAGGGTTTGGTTAGAGTTATTTTAGAAACGTCTCGAGTTTCAGAAATGAGAGAAGGAGAGATATTGGTTACGATGATGACCACGCCATCGTTTGTAGTGGCGATGAAAAAAGCCGCCGCTATTGTCACGAGCGACGGCGGTATTACTTGCCACGCCGCTATTATTTCTCGAGAACTAGGAATCCCTTGTGTTATTGGGACCAAGATTGCTACTCAGTTTTTAAAAACAGGTGATTTGGTTGAAGTTGACGCGTACGCGGGGGTGGTAAGAAAGATTAAGTGAGAAAATATGATTAAAGCCATTTTTTTTGACATGGGTGGAGTGATTTGTGAAGAAGGATTCAGATCTGGGATTAGACAATATGAAATTGAGAAAAATATTCCCGAAGGAGAATTTTATCGCGTGGTACATGATTTTCAAGGTTGGAAAGATTTTACCATGGGTTTGATAACCGAAAAAGAATATCTGAATATGTGCGCGCAACGAGCCGGACAAATACCATTTGACAGTGAATGTTATGTGAGGGTAATTGATGATTTGACAATACCCAATGTCGCCATGATACAATATATCAAGGATATTTCTAAACAACTGGCCACTGGCATTATTTCTAATCATCCGGCCGAGTGGTACGCGCGTTTTGTCCAAAAAACCGGCTTGGAAAAAGTTTTAACCGCGCGAATGGTATCTGGCTATGAACATTTACGCAAACCTGATATAAAGATGTTTGTGGGGGCCTGCGCAAAAGCACACGTCAACCCAAAGGAAGCGGCTTATGTTGATGATCGAGAAGATATGCTGATTAATTGTGAAAGTATTGGTATGAAAGGAATCGTGTTTGATGGTAATATGGATAAATTAAAACAATCAATTAATTTATTAATTAACTAACATATAAAAATATGTCAGAACATATAGGAAGTAGTGAAAAATTAACACACAATACCGAAACGGATATTTATTTAATGCGTCATTCTAACCGTTTTGGTGGCAAAGGTGAGTGGACTGACCCGGCTACTAGCGAAGTTATTAAATGGAACGACACTGAAGATTTAACTCCAGAAGGTAAAGCGCGAGCGCGGGAATTTGGTCTAGATTTACGCGGTGAACATAATAGTGTAGTAGGCGTGGGTAGTATGGAAGGGCGCGCGGCCGAAACTGCCAGTGATATTGAAGAGGGGTTTGGCCAAGAACGCGGACAGGTTAATCAAGCAAGCGGAATTACATATAAAGAATTAGGGCCAGACGGTCAAGCGATGCTTAAAGCCGCCAAACCTTTAATTCAAGCCAAAGCTGGTTCTCATCCCGAATATGGTCGTCTGTCGCCAGAAGAGCGTGCCACAGTAAGACAGGGTGCCCAAGAGGTTGGCTTGCGTGAGGGTTTGAAAGATATGGCTTTTCGCGCGGAAGCAGCCGAAGGGCTCGCCTTTAATCTATGGTTATTAAAACAGTTTGCTGAAAAGGGAGTAACCCCAGATAATAAGGTCGCTATGCCAATTGTAAACCATGGTCTTTTTAATGAATCATTTTTATTAGAAACATTGGAGGTGGAGGATGAAAATGGTAAAAAAGTTAAATTATCGGATGTTGATGATATTGGCGGGTTTTTTGCCCCAGCCGAAGCGTTTAAGATTAAAATAAAACGGAATGGCAGTAATGAAAAAGTTGAGTGCTCTTTTACTGATCCTAACAGACAGGCAATATTTGAAGGCAAGAAGTTGAGTTTAGATTGGTCCAAAGTGGAAGAATTATTTTATAAGTTTGAAGAGCGAATGGCTACGCGAGAAAATCGTGTTTCTAGATTCAAAAGAGGCGAAAGGTTAGAGGAATAAAATTAATTGATAGGCAATTATAAGGGTTGGAAACAGAGTATACAAAATAGATTCATTTATGAAACCAATCGCGTGCGACTATTATTATTTATCAAAACAGCTTAAAAAATATGGCTTGGCGCTCGCCAGTCAAAGAAATTTATCATTATTTTTTGCCAGCGCGGTGGCAAAAGGATATCTGGGACAGTTGCGTCGGATAATGGGTTTTTCCTATCGAGCAGTCGCGGTTTGTGGTGGCGATAATGAACTAAAATTTTTGTTTAATGAAAATTATATTATTAAATCAGTTGCGGATTGGTTGAAGCAAAATGATGAGCAAAAATTATCAAAAATTTTGGCTTTATCTTATAAAATATATTATGATAGTTTAATTTGGAAAAAAGAGGCGCAAGTATTGGCAAAAGCCGATCCAATTAAATGTTTGTGTTTAATAATTAAACATTATTCGCGTTACCTCGCTGGTATCGGAGTATATAATGTTTTTTGGAGGTATTTCAGTGTCCCAAAAAATGAAAGGATGGATCAGGCAAAATTGATCGAGCGAATTAGCGCGCGGCGCGAGCAGATGGCCAAAATTTATCCGCGCGTGGAGAAAATAGTTAGTAATTGTTGCGAACAAATCGGTCGGCGATATAATTATGATGGTGATCTCTTGCGGTATTTTACCATTAGTGAATTACGCGTCAATTTACACGACAATTTAAATTTGAATAATAATCAGTTGCAAGAATTGTGTCACCGAAAAAATGGATATTTTTTCTTTTCATCGGAAAATAAAGAAGAATTAACTATTTCCAATAAAAAAATAGTGGACAAAATTAATCGGAAATTTTTAAAAGTTAACGTCCCAAGCCACCGCCGGCTTGTCGGTAAGGGGGTGGGGGGGGGCGGAAAAGTGATTGGTCGAGCGGTAAAATTTATCAATCGTCTGGACGCGCGTCTTTTGACATTACTCCCTGGGAATGATTTAATATTAGTGGTGAGTGCGACGCACCCTAACGATGTTGCCATTATTAAAAAATTTCAAGCAATTATTGCGAACGAAGGCGGCGTCCTTTCGCACGCGGCTGTTGTTGCTCGCGAACTGAAAATTCCAGCGATTATTGGCGTAAAAAATGCTACGGAAATTTTAAAAACCGGGGATTGGGTAGAAGTTGATGCGAATAAAGGAATTGTAACATTAATTAAAAAATAATATTATGCCCCACATCAAATTTTTCAAAGACCTCACCAAAAAATCCGTCCCCGAAGCCGGCGGTAAAGGCGCGTCTTTGGGCGAGATGACGAACGCAAAAATTCCGGTTCCGCCCGGGTTTGTGGTGGTGGCTTCGGCGTTTGACCGATTTTTAAAAGAAACACAATTAGAAGAAGAAATTATTGCGCGTTTGAAAGAAGTTAACCCTGATGATACTAATTCGGTTGACCGTGCCAGCAATGTTATTCGCGATACTATTCATGATCGGCCATTTCCGAAAGATTTAGAAAAAGAAATTTTAACGGCGTTTGATAAATTGGAAGCGAAATTTGTCGCGGTGCGAAGTAGCGCTACGGCCGAAGACAGCGCGATTGCCAGTTGGGCGGGGGAGTTAGAAACATATTTAAACATTGAACGCAAAAATGTTACGGCAGCCGTGCGTACCTGCTGGTCGTCGCTGTTTACGCCGCGCGCAATTTTTTATCGCCATGAGAAAAATCTGATTGACCATTATGTTTCCGTGGCGGTCGTCGTACAAAAAATGATACAATCGGAAATTGCCGGAATTGCTTTTACGGTTCATCCGGTTACCGAAGACCGCGATCAAATGATTATTGAAGCGGGTTATGGCCTGGGGGAGGCGATAGTGTCGGGGCAAGTTACCCCTGATAGTTATGTGGTCGGTAAAAATGAAATGAGTATCATTGATATAAATGTTGGGGCGCAGTCAAAAAAATTAGTAAAAGTAAAAAAATCAAAAGGTGAATTTAAAGGTAAAGAAGATGATAGTGCGAACGAGTGGATTGAGTTAGGCACGGAAGGTGAGAAGCAAAAATTATCCGGCAAACAAATTATTGAACTGGCGAAAATTAGCGCCAATATTGAAAAACATTATAAATTCCCCTGCGATATTGAATGGGCATATGAAGGCGGAAAATTTTACATTACCCAGAGCCGGCCGATTACAACTTTAAAGAAATAGGGGACATCTTGACAAAAAGTCAAAATTGTGCTATACTGTATGTAGTTGGGAACAAAAACCATAGCAATTTTAGCGTAAGTTAGAGTCCCCAAATAGGTCGTTTTATAAATTCTCAAACAACATTTTGAGAGCAAAAACAACAAATACTATGGCTTTTGGTACTGACAGACAAATGTTTGATGTGGATTTGGCCTGCGCAAAATGCGGGACACACATCTCACAATTGCCTTTTCAACCGTCTGGTGATCGCCCAGTTTATTGCAACGAGTGCAACCGCGCTTTTCGCGCGACTCGTGGCGATGATCGTGGCGCTTCTCGTGGTGGCGCTCGCGGAGGTTTCTCTTCCGGCCCACGCCAGATGTTCTCGGTCAATTTGACCTGCGCCTCCTGTGGCGGTGCTATCACCCAATTGCCGTTCCAGCCGTCTGGTGACAAACCAGTTTACTGCCGGGACTGCATGCAGGCGAGACGCAACGGTTAAATTTTAACCTTGACTCAAAAATCCTTCCGAATTTCGGAGGGATTTTTTTTGTTTTAACTGTCATCCCGAACTTGATTCGGGATCTCTGTCTAATAATTAATCATTTACTAATAACGAGAAATACGATACAATAGAAGCATAAATATATGTCAATTCTGAATATCATTCTAATCGCCGTCACACTATCGCTCGACGCAATGGCCGTTTCTGCCGCCAATAGCGCGCGTTATCCCAGGATGTCTTTTTTGCGTGCTTGTCGAGTCGCATTTTTTTTCGGATTATTTCAAGCGCTGATGCCCATAATTGGCTGGATGATGGGTACGGGATTGGAAAAAATCGCCAGCACTTTTGGCCCATGGATTGCTTTTATTTTACTTGTTATTTTAGGATCAAAAATGATTTTGGAATCGCAAAAACCAAAGGGTGAAAAAGAAGTTGATTTGGATAATTGGAAAGTTTTGATTTTATTGTCATTTGCGACAAGTGTGGATGCGCTAGTCGTAGGTGTTTCGCTCGCGTTAGTATCAGTAAATATTTGGCTGGGGTCATCGCTCATCGGCTTAATTACTTTTGGACTTTGTTTGAGTTCAGTTTATGTCGGAATAAATATCGGACGACGTTGGGGTAAACATGCGGAACTAATTGGTGGAATTATTTTGATTGCGATTGGGGTGAAGATTTTATTAGAGTTTTTGATTAAATAATATTTATAGTATGCCAATTCTCACGACTGATGGCCTAATAACAATTAATAAGCAAAAAATAATTTTAATTAAACGTGCTAAAGAACCGTTCATGAATAAATTTGTTATGCCGGGTGGACATGTTGATGAAGATGATGTAAATGTCGCGGGTGCATGCGCGCGTGAATTAGAAGAAGAAATTGGTTTGAAAATTAAACCAGAAAATTTGAAATTACTTACAATTTTAGATTATCCCGATCGCGACCCTCGACCCGGTAAAAGAATTTCAGTTGTATATCATATCGATTTAGAAAGTATGCCGGAATTGAAAGCTGATACCGATGCGAAAGAAGTAATTATAAAAAATTTAAGCGAGCTTACACCTGATGAAATTGGTTTTGATCATTGGGAGGCGATTAGGATGGTGAGGTAAAATTTCAATAATGTCTGTAATATTTTAAATTATATGTTTATTAGAGAGGGTGCAGGTCAAGAATATACGCCGATACAACAATTAATAAAGTTAGTTGAGTCGCAAGTTTCGAGAGACATTATTACTACTGGAATGCCACAGGAATATGTTGATTTTTGGCGTAATAAATATTATTCTTTAATCGCTGCTGCAATGAGCATGAAAAGGTTTGCAGAATCTCCACGAAATTTTCATGTTGGTGGAAGTATGTGTTACTGGGATCGGAGATTAGATAGAGGAAAAGTAACTTTTGACGCGAATTTAAAGGGAAGTGTTAATCAGCCACCACCAAAAATGTGTGCCGAGAGAAGACTGCTGCGACAATTACATTTAGGATCATTGATTTCTCAAGAAGGAAAATTTGAAAGTAAAAGGGAGGATGAATTAAATATATATGAACCTAACTTAGATGTGGTGGGTTTAGTTGTTGCTTCAGATCAGACCACTACAGTGCGGTCTGGAGAACAACCAGAACATGCCTATAAAGAAGAGCGGGCAGTGTTACATCCTTGCGGACAATGCTTAAATCTGTTGAGTCATGATGGTTTGGTAAAACCTTGGACGAGAATTGTAATGGTTAACGACGTTGATCGAAAACATCTAGTTGTTGAAGATATAAGTATTGAAGATTTATTAAAAAGCCATGGAGATACGAAAAAATTCGCGGGTGATTATAAAACATACATTGAGGATTTGATGCCGGATTTGGAATAAGTCGATGCGACTCGACCTATATAAAAAAATCATCACATAAATGTGAAGATTTTTTGAGTGACCCGGCCGGGGATCGAACCCGGGACCTTCTCCTTAAAAGGGAGCCGCTCTACCAGCTGAGCTACCAGGTCTCGTCTTCGCTTCGCTACGCCGAGCAAGCTCGTGTGGCAAGCAATTAGAGTTAGACAAAACATTGGTTTATATGATACACTATTATTAAGAAAATATCAAGACCCACGCGAGTGGATAAGTTTAATATTTAAGATATCCGTATGATTAACAAAAAATATCTCGCCACCATCCGCACCCAAATTTTGGGCTATCGCACCAAACGTCGGGAGGTAATTAAGTCCGCTGGCGATGCCCAGCATTTTGCCAAAAAAGCGATTTTTGCCTTTCAGCGCGATGATAAAAAAGTTGGTGAAGAATGTTTGGCGCAATCGGAAAAAATGTTGTTGGCTTTGCAAAAACAATTTAAAGGCGATAGTGCATTGTTTGATGAAGGCGCATATTTGGCCGGTGTGGAAGAATATGTGGAAGCATATTTATTTAAGCAATTTTGTGATGGCAAGGAATTGGGGAAAATTTCCGGTTTGCCAATTGAGCCCGATACCTATATTGGTGGCATGTGTGATTTGCCGGGCGAGCTTTATCGTTATGCCATTAAATCCGCGACTGCTAAAAATTTTCCAATGGTAAAAAGATGCCATGCGGTAGCGGAAGAAATTATTGGTGAACTGGTAGATATGGATTTGACCGGATACAATCGCAATAAATTTGATCAGGCGAAACAGGCGTTGCATAAATTGGAGCAGGTGGTGTATGAGACATCGTTGCGAGCTTAGTCGTTCACTCGTTTTGTCATCCCGATGAAAATCGGGATCCCTGTCCGTTCGTAAAATCGTTGGACAGAGATCCCGGATCAAGTCCGGGATGACAATTGATAATAATTTATGTTAAAACAAAAACTAAACGAACTAAAACATTATCTAATCGCCGTCGCCACCTATTGGTATTACGGTCGCCCTAGCCGCAAACTAATTGTCGTCGGCGTTACCGGCACCAAAGGTAAATCCAGCACCTGTCGTTTTATAGCGAGCGTGTTAGAGGCCACCGGGCACAAAGTCGGCCTACTCACCACCGTGGAATTCCAGATTGCGGAAAAACGTTGGTTGAATGACAAAAAAATGACCATGCTGGGTTTAGGGCAAATTCATAAAATGTTGCGCGATATGGTTACGGCGGGCTGTCGTTACGCAGTTGTCGAAACTTCTTCGGAAGGCATTGCCCAATATCGCCATTATGGTTTAAATTACGACATTGCCGTTTTTACTAATCTCGGCACAGAACATTCCGAACGCCACGGCGGTTTTGAAAATTTGAAATCTGCCAAAGGAAAATTATTTAAAAGTCTACAATCATTCCGAAAAGTTTTTGGCGGTCAAACGGTTCAAAAAATTAGCATTGTCAATTCCGACGACGAACACGCGCCTTTTTACGCGCAATTTACGGCTGACAAAAGAATTCAAGCCCGACCCAGTTCAGCTAAAATAAAAAATAGCGATGCGTCGGGAATTGAATTTGATTATAGCAGTTATGGCTACCGAATAAATGTCGCGGGAGAATTTAATGTTATTAATGCTGTCTTGGCAATCGAAGTTGGTAAGTCGCAAGGCATGCCCGACGATAAAATTGCTCAAGGTTTAGCGAGTGTTAAAGAAATCGCCGGACGCATGGAATTTATTAAAGCCGGACAAAATTTTACCGTGATAGTTGATTACGCGCATGAACCAATTAGTTTGACCGCGCTGTTTAAATCGTTGCGCGCGCTCGCCAAAGATAAAAAAATTATTGGCGTCATTGGTTCGGATGGCGGTGGTCGGGACGTGGGTAAACGTTCCAAAATGGGCGAAGTGGCCGGCCGGTTATGCGACATTGTCATTGTTACCGATGTAAATTGTTTTGATGAAGACGCGACCCAGATTGCAGAAATGCTCGCTTCGGGCGCGCGTTCGGCCGGTAAAATTGATAATCAAAATTTATTTATTGAGGTTGACCGTAAACGCGCTTTTGCGTTATCATACTTATTGGCAAAAGTTGGCGATGTGGTGGTATTTACCGCCAAAGGAACCGAGCCGGTAATTTGCGTTAGTGGTGGCGTAAAAATTCCTTGGGATGACAGGCAAGTGGCGCGGGAATTGCTTTTAAAAATAAAAAAATAGCGGTGATATGGCCGGAGTAACAAACAAAAAATGGCGTAATTTCTTTTGGTCGCGTTGGTTTTTAGCCATTGGTTTTTTGGTAGCTATTTTTGTTATTACCGCTTTTGCTCGCGCTTTTTATGAGGATTATCAGGTGCGTCAAGAAATCGCGCGTTTACAAGAAGATGTTAAACGTTTGGAAGTAAAAAAATTAAGCACTTTGGATGCTTTGGCATATGTTAAATCCGAGGATTTTATTGAAGAAAAAGCTCGTTTGGAATTGAATTTGGCTAAACCGGGTGAACAAATCGGAATTATCCCCAACGTGGCGGGAATAAAAGTTGGACAGGAAAACAATAATATGTTAGAATTTAAAAACTTGGCCAATCCGATTAAATGGTTAAACTACTTTTTACATAAACCCGATAATAAAAATTAAAACTAATAATTAAGTTTACTCTATGACTGAAAACAACACATCTTTGGAGGGAAAAAATTTACGTCTGTTTGGCTATGGCGCGCTCACCCTTGTCGGCGTGGTTTTACTCGTGGTGGTATTTACCGCAGTGTTTCGGGTTTATGCCAAAGCCGCGACTGATCCGTTTACCGTTGGAGTGGCGAAAATTTTGCGCTTACCGGCCGGCAAAGTGAATGGCACGCCAATTTTGTATGCTGATTATGCCGATGATATGAAAGCCATTCAAACTTTGCGAGAGTTTGACAAAACCAATAACGGTCCGACCGCAAGTTTGACCGAAGAAAATTTATCTGATCAAGTGTTGTGGCGCGCTGTCAACAATATTTTAATCGATGACGCGGCCAAGGCCTATGGAGTAAAGGTGGAAGCGACCGACGTGGACGCGCTAAAAACAGAATTACTTCAACAATTTGCCAATACGGCGGAATTAGACAAAGCCCTGCTGGAGCGTTATGGTTGGACTTTGGCTGATTATGAGAAAAAAGTTATTAACGGTTATGTCTTGCAACAAAAATTAACTGATAAAATCGGCACTGACCAAAAATTATTAACCGATACGCGTGCTTTAGCCGAAAAAGTATTGGGTGAAATTAAAGCCGGCGCGGATTTCGCCGAGATGGCCAAGCAATACGGCCAGGACGGCACAGCGGCTACCGGCGGTGATTTGGGATTTTTTAAAGCCGGTGAAATGGTACCGGAATTTGAAATTGCCGCTTTTGCCACTGCCACGGGTACTGTTGTAGATAGTTTAGTGGAAACTCAGTTTGGTTATCACGTCATTAAAGTGATTGATAAAAAAACCGAAGAGGTTGTTAATCCTGACACCAAGAAAAAAGAAAAGGTAGAGTCGGTTCAGGCCAGCCATATTTTATTCCGTTTGCCATCCATTGATACTTACTTAAATGATGCTTCCAAACAGGCCAATATCAATTTATATTTGCGAATTCACGACCCGTTTGCGGACTTGAAAAAATAACCAAATATAGTATAATGAAGGCAGATCATTTGGTCTGCCTTTTTAGTTCGGGAAAGAAAATAAACAAGTTTCTTTTCTTTCCGCTCACTGCGAGTGTAGTATAATGGTAGTACGCGACCTTCCCAAGGTTGAGGCGTGGGTTCGATTCCCTTCACTCGCTCAGATTTTTTATTATTTTTATGAATAATTATTATAAAACTTCAATCGGAGTATCAGTAGTAATTTTAGTCGGAGGCGGATTAATAAAATTATATTATTCACCGCCCAAAACAGATGACTTGAGAATAATTGGTACACCGACAACAATACCAGAGAATGTCGTGGAGTCAACCCCGGAGCCGATGACTACCACTGCCAAAAATACAACGCCAACGCCCACCACCACACCAACAAATTTAATTACTAAAAAGAATACAAAACCTATGATAAAAATCAAAACCAACAAAGGTGAAATTACCTTAGAACTATTTCTCACCGACGCTCCGAAAACCGTAGAAAATTTTTTAACTCTGGCGAAAAAAGGTTTTTACGATGGCGTGATTTTTCATCGGGTCATTCCCGGTTTTATGATCCAAGGCGGAGATCCGACCGGCACGGGCAGTGGCGGGCCCGGTTATCAATTTGAAGATGAACTCTGGGCGGAAACAGAATCATACGGTCGCGGTTACGAACGTGGCGTTTTGGCAATGGCCAACGCCGGCCCCAATACCAATGGTAGTCAATTTTTTATCATGCACGCCAATTATCCGTTACCACACAATTATACAATTTTTGGGCGCGTTATTAGCGGAATTGAAACGGTGGATGTGATTGCCAAAAGTGAAGTGGATTTTTCTGATCGACCAACAGAAGAAATCGTAATGACAAAAGTAGAAGTTGTTGAATAGCATGTTTGACATCTCGCCTTATTATGAGTTAAAATAGGGCTTCACTACGTTATGCCCTATTATTAGCCAGTAAATAATGAAATTTTCTACCGTAGTTTACACGGCGTAGCGTAGCGAAGCCGTGCCCCCATAGTTCAGTGGCAGAACGGCGGTATCGTAAACCGCAGACATCAGTTCGATTCTGATCGGGGGCTCACAGTTTACTCATATTGACTTTTCCCCAGCCGAGGGGTTTTTTTGTTTTCGTGGATATGGTATACTATTAACATGATTAAAATCAACGGCGTTAGTAAAATTTATTCTACGACTTCGGTGGCTTTGCGTGATGTTAATTTAGACATCAAATCCGGAGAATTCGTTTCTTTAATTGGTCAAAGCGGTAGCGGCAAAACCACGCTGGCCAAACTTTTGATTGCCGAAGAACGGCCGACCAAGGGGCAAATTCAAATCGGGGATTGGGATATCACTGGCATTGGTTCGGACGAAATTCCGTTTTTGCGTCGCCAAATCGGCGTAATTTTTCAGGATTTTAAATTATTACCCAAAAAAACCGTTTCGGAAAATGTGGCGTTTGCTTTGGAGGTGGCCGGTGAAGTTTCACGACGCATTAAACAAGTCGTGCCGGAGTTATTGGAGATTGTAAATTTGTCTGGGCGAGGCAATCGCTACCCGTATCAATTATCCGGCGGGGAACAACAGCGCGTGGCCATCGCCCGCTCTTTGGCGCACCGGCCGAAATTAATTGTCGCCGATGAACCGACCGGAAATTTAGACACTATTAACACCGAAGAAGTGATGCAAATTTTAAAAAAGATAAATGAGTTTGGCACGACAATTTTGCTTATGACCCACAACCGCGATGTGGTCAATCGTTTGCGCCGGCGCGTTATTACTTTACAAAACGGCGAAATTATTATGGATCAAAGCGAGGGTAAATACGTGTTGTGAAATGTCAAATATCAAATTTCCAATATCAAATCAAATCCAAAATCAAAATATCAAATTTGGTATTTATTATTAGAAATTTGATATTAATTGGAAATTGGAAATTTGGATTTTGAAATTATCACTAATCAATATATGGCTTTATTTGTTCGCTCAATAAAATACGCTTTTCAAGACATTGGTCGCAATTTCGGCATGTCGTTTATGACCGTGTTTATTTTGGTTTTAATGTTGTTGTCGGTAAATACCTTATGGTCGGTGGATGTGGTTACTAACGAAGCGATAAAATTGGTAAAAGAACAAATTAATGTGAGCGTGTATTTTAGCGCGGACGCCACTGATAAAAATGTTGAAGATATTCAAAAATACGTGAAAAGTTTTCCGGAGGTAATTGATTTTACGCTTTTAAATCGTGAGCAAGTGTTAGAGTCATTTCGTCAGCGCCATAGTTTAAACGGCGAGGTCTTGCAGGCGCTTGATGAATTGGGTGATAATCCTTTTGGTCCGACGGCCATAATTAAAACGCGCGAACCAAATGATTATCAAAAAATTATTACGGCTCTGGATTTGCCGGAATACAATAATTTAATTGAAGCCAAAAGTTTTGACGAGAATCGTGAGGCGATTGATAAAATTCATAACATTACCAAACGTTTGGAAACAATGGTTTTGGGTCTGGCCGTGTTGTTTGCCATTATTTCGTTTTTGGTTATTTTCAACACCGTGCGGGTGGCGATTCAAGGTCAGCGCATGGAAATTAGTATCAAACGTTTGGTGGGCGCTTCCAATTGGTTTATCCGTGGACCATATGTTTTGGAGTCATTGGTGTTTACGGTGGTAAGTGTAGCGTTAACAGCCGGAGTGGTATTTTGGGGCTTAAATTTTGTGGATAAATATCTGGCCGTAGTTTTCCCCAGCGCCTTCTCCTTGACAAATTACTATTTTTCGCATATTCTCTCTATATTCGGTGTCCAAGCCGTGGCGGTATTGCTTTTGACCATATTGTCCAGTGGTTTGGCAATGCGAAGGCAGTTGAAGGTGTAAGTAGGGTAGTTGACACAATAAAACCAAGGTGATATAATACAGAATATTATAACCTTGGTTTAATTATGTTAGCAAAGCCACTAGAAAAAGAGTTAGCAATAAAATTGCGTAAACAAGGGTTGTCATATTCAGAAATTTTGAAATCAGTGTCTGTGTCTCAAGCGTCTTTGTCTTTGTGGCTAAGAGATGTTAATTTAGATGATGAAGCAAAAAAACGATTAATACGAATTAGTCGCGAAGGAATTTTAAGAGGTGCAAAAATTAAAAAGGACGCAAGAATTTCAGTTGAAAAAAATATCAGAGAAGATGCCGCAAAAGACATTGATAAATTGAGTAATCAGACATTATTGTTAATGGGTGCCGCGCTTTATTGGGCGGAAGGTAGTAAGCAAAAAACACATAATGTTTCAGCCAAAGTAATTTTTTCAAACAGTGATGATAAAATGATTAAATTTTTTTATCAATGGTTGGTAAAAATTTGTAAAATACCACTGGAAGATTTACACTTTGAAATTTATGTTCACAAAAACGGTCCAGTCGTTAGTGAGCAAAAAAGATACTGGAGCAATGTTTTAGGAATTGGTCTTCAGTATTTTGATAAAGTGTATTTTAAGAAGGGTAATATTAATAGTTATAGGCGAAATAAAGGCATTGATTATCATGGGGTGTTAAGGATTAAAGTTCGTCGAAGCACTAATTTAAATAGAAAGATTATGGGTTGGGTATTTGCAGCTCATGAACAATTTATTAATTATTCCGAGGTCGTCTAACGGCAGGACACCTCCCTTTGAAGGAGGTTATTCTGGTTCGAATCCAGGCCTCGGAACAAAAAAACAAGGTTGCCTCTAACCTTGTTTTTTGATACAATAACAATGGACAAATTGAGTTTATTTTATTGGTATCTTATATTTATAAAAAAATATATGTCTGAATTTATTACTTTAAACACCGGTGCCAAAATGCCAACAATCGGCCTGGGCACTTGGAAGTCCGAACCAAACAAAGTTGGCGCGGCGGTGGAGTATGCTCTTTCTGAATGTGGTTATAAACATATTGATTGCGCTTCGATTTATGGTAATGAAAAAGAAATTGGGCAAGCTTTCGCTAAAATATTTTCGGCTGACAAAATCAAACGCGAGGAATTGTTTATTACAAGTAAATTATGGAATGACGCTCATGATCCAAATATTGTTAAAAGCACTTGTCGGAAAACTCTTTCTGATTTACGGTTAGAATATCTAGATTTATATTTGATGCATTGGGGCGTGGCTTCACCTACCGATGGTGGAAGTGAGCCGTTGGATGTCAATGGTGTTTTGAAACCAGCTCAATTTACCGTGCGGGACACGTGGGAGGCAATGGAAAATTTATATAATACTGGCTTAGTCAAGGCGGTCGGTCTGGCAAATTTTACTGCGCCGATGATTATTGATCTATTGGCATATGCCAAAATTGTGCCGGCCATAAATCAAATTGAGTTGCACCCATACAATCAACAGACGCGTCTTGTAAAATTTTGTCAACAAAAAAATATTGCTGTCACTGCCTACTCGCCATTAGGATCACCCGGTAATAATAAGCACCAAAATAATCCACCGATGGTTTTGAAAGATGAAGTAATAAATAAAATCGCGCAAAAATACCAAAAGACACCAGCTCAAGTTATTTTGCGTTGGGCCGTACAGCGCGATACTATTGCTATTCCCAAAAGTATTACGCCGGAGAGGATAAAAGAGAACACTAATATTTTTGGTTTTGAATTAACAGGTGAAGAAATGGATTTAATCGGAAAATTAGACCGCCATTTTCGTTTTGTGGATCCGTTTGGTTGGTGGGGGGTTCCGTATTTTGATTAATATTAGTTGTTCTATTCGCAAATTTTCCAAAAACCTGATATAATATATATCAGGTTTTAAATATATGCTCCGCAACCTAAACTTTGAAGGCCACAAAATAACTTTTGAAGAACGCGACGAAGTGGATCGGTCGGTCGCGGCCGAGATTTTTAAGTTTCGGGAATATCGGGCGGCCGAGCCGGTGATAAAATCGGCTAAGACGATTATTGACGTGGGCGCGCATGTTGGTTTATTTTCGCTGTATTGTCTGGCTTTAAATCCGGCTGTAAAAGTTATTGCTTTGGAACCGGAACCAAATAATTTTGCGCGTTTAACCGGAACTTTGGCGTTGAATAGCGTTACCAGTGTCCGTGCCACGCCCTTGGCTTTGGCTGCCAAAACCGGCCAGGCTCGGCTACTTTTGGCACCGGACTCCCACAATCATCACCTGGTGCCCAAGGATGACCCGGGTGAGGGGATTAGTGTCAAAACCGCTTCTCTATCAGGCCTGCGCAAACAAGAGAAATTAGGGCCAATTGACCTGATTAAAATGGATATTGAGGGTGGGGAGTATGAGGTGGTAGCAAGCTGGACGCCGACTGATTTTGCCAGTGTTAAAAATATTATTTTGGAATATCACGATACTGTAAAAAACGGCCGAAAAATTTTAGAAAAAATATTTCGAGAAAATGGTTTTGGCGTGCAGACATTTCCTAATAAGTTTTGCCGGCGTTTAGGATTTATTTGGGCGAATAATAAAAGAAAGTAATTATGCCCGCCACAGGCGGGTCCGCCTCTGGCGGAAAAAATAATAAATCAACAAATCGTTATGCTCAAACAAGCCTGGGTTTTAACCGTGGACATGGGCTATGGCCATCAACGCGCGGCCAATCCTTTGCGTCATTTGGCGCCCAATAGCAAAATTATCGTCGCCAATAATTACGAAGGTATTCCGGATTCTGACCGGCGGATTTGGCGTCAGTCGCAAAAATGGTATGAATTTTTTTCGCGGTTTACCAACATTCCGCTTATTGGCCCATATTTATTTTCTCTGTTTGATAAATTTCAAGCCATTGCCAGTTTTTATCCTCGGCGGGATTTGTCGGCACCGACAATGCAATTAAAACAAATTTACTGGTTGATTAAACGCGGGTGGGGCAAGGATTTAATTGAATTTTTAAATAAAAATCCCATCCCGCTCATCGCCACTTTTTTTACCATTGCTTTTTTTGCCGAAGAACACAAATATAAAGGCGAGATTTATTGCGTGGTAACGGACACCGATGTCAGTCGCGCTTGGGTGGCGTTCGATCCTTCCAAAAGTCGGATAAAATATTTAGCACCTTGCCGGCGGATTGTGGAACGCTTGCAACTTTATGGCGTTAAAAAATCTAATATTTTTTTAACCGGCTTTCCTTTGCCGGAAGAAAATTTAGGCGATGCTGAATTTTCCACTTTAAAGGCGGATTTGTCCGAGCGTATTATCAATCTGGATCCGGAAAAACGCTATCGCGAAAAATATAGTGGCACGGTGCGCGAACGTTTGCGCGAGATGAATTTAGACGAGCGTCATCACCATCCGCTGACTCTGACCTTTGCCGTCGGGGGAGCGGGCGCGCAACGTAAATTGGGCGCGGTGATTTTAGAGAGTTTAAAAAAAGATATTTTGGATAACAAAATAAATTTCAATTTAGTGGCTGGCACGCGCAATGATGTTTATTTGTATTTTAAAAAAATTATTTGCTGTTCCGGTTTAAAGTCCGCGTTAGATAAAAATTTAAAAATAATTTTTGCCGTGCATAAAGATGATTATTTTAGAGAATTTAATAAAATTTTGCGCAACACGGATATTCTTTGGACCAAGCCGAGTGAGTTGGTATTTTATTCGGCTTTGGGCATGCCAATTGTGATGGCCCCGCCGGTTGGTTCGCAAGAAGTTTTCAATCGCACCTGGCTTAAAACTGTGGGGGCCGGCATTAATCAAGGCGACCCGCGTTTTACACATGAATGGTTGTTTGATTGGGTAAAGAGTGGCTGGCTCGCCGAAGCGGCCATGGCGGGGTTTTTGGATGGTCGGCAGTTTGGGGTGCGCAACATCAGCGATGTGGTGTTTAAAGGCGTGATCGAGCCGGATAAAAATGATAAAATTTTGTAATGTCAAATTTCCAATTTCCAATGTCAAATCAAATCCAAATACCAAATTTGAAATTTTGGCTTTGACATTGATTGGAAATTGGAAATTTGGATTTTGAAATTATTTACTCTAATTTTTATGTACGATCAAATTTTTATCCAATTAAGCGTTGTTCTCGGCATCGCGCTTTTGGTGGGGTTATTAACCAATATTTTGCGTCAGCCCTTAATTATTTCTTACATCATCGCCGGCATTTGTGCCGGACCGTTGTTGTTAAATGTTGTATCTACCGATGCGGCTTGGTTTGGGTTTTTTTCTAAATTAGGTGTTATTCTTTTGATGTTTGTCGTTGGTTTAAATCTCAATTTTAATTATGTTAAAAAAATTGGCCGAACCGCTTTGATAATTGGTTTGGCGCAGGCACTGGTTACGGCCGGTCTCGGCGTGGTACTTTTGCGTTTAATTGGATTTAGTTATTGGTCAGCCGCTTACCTCGCGATTGCCACGACTTTTTCCAGCACCATTATTATCAGTAAATTATTAGGAGACAAAAAACATTTGGACTCTTTGTATGGCCGGCATGTGATGGGGATATTACTCGTGCAAGACGCGGTGGCGATAGCGCTTATGGCGGTGTTAATCGCGAGCGGGCAAAATGACGCCGGTAGTTTGGTAAATATTCTGTGGTTGCTCGCGGTAAAAGGCCTGCTCGCCGTGGCGCTTACATATTTATTAGCCAAATATATTTTACCATTGGCTTTGCACTATATTGCCAAATCGGCTGAATTTTTATTTTTATTTTCTTTGGCCTGGTGTTTTGCCGTGGCCTCTTTGGCCGGAATGTTTGGGATATCCTATGAAATTGGGGCGATTTTAGCCGGTGTCGCTCTCGGTTCATCGGCCTTTCAACCGGAAATTGCCGCTCGTGTTAAACCATTGCGGGATTTTTTCCTGATTTTATTTTTTGTTTTACTGGGCGCCAATGTTAATGTGGATAACTTTATGGCCGCGGTTGGCCCAAGCGTTATTTTATCGGTATTTATTTTGCTTGGCGATTCCATAATTTTGTATTTGCTTTTCCGGGCGTTGCGTTTTACCCGTAAAAATAGTTTTTTGGCCGGTCTCACCGCCACGCAGGTAAGCGAGTTTGGTTTTGTGTTATTGTTTGTCGGTTTGGCGCTTGGTAAAATTTCGGAAATTGACATGACAATTTTTACTTTAGCCGCCTTAATCACAATTTTTATTTCTTCTTATTTAATCACTTACAACGAAAAGGTCTATAATTTATTTGAACCGCTCTTAAATATTTTTGGTCGCGACCGTATGCGCCAGATAGAAGAAGTTAAGAAAATTTATGATGTTTGGGTGATCGGCTACCATCGCATCGGTTGGAAAATTGTGGAGGTATTAAAAAACCGCAAAGTGAATTTCGCGGTGATTGATTTCAATCCGGAAGTGGTACGCGAATTAAAACGACAAGGGGTGCCGGTATATTTTGGCGATGTTTCGGACGTGGAATTTGTCGCCGAGTTGCCTTTGGAAAAAGCCGAATTAATAATTTCAACTTTACCCGAGCCCGAAGCGCAAACTGCATTCATCAAACAGGTGCGCAAAGAGTCGCGCGCGGTTAGTATCATCGCCAACGCGCCCGAAGCCAAACACCGCGAGTGGCTCTATGCCGCCGGCGCTGATTATGTTATGAGCACGCATTTGCTCGGCGGTGAACTTTTGGCCACTCTGCTCCACGGCAAAACCATTGACCGTCTGGATTTAGAAAAATTACGCGCCCAGCAAAAGATGGACGCGAAAAGCGGGATGCCAATTGAGAATTTGTAAATTATTTTACCATCACCGTCTTCACATTCACAAACGCCCTAATGCCATATTTAGCCAATTCTCGTCCCAAGCCGGATTTTTTGGTGCCACCAATTGGGAAGCGCGGGTCACTTTTGAAAAAGTCATTGACATAAATTCCGCCTACTTGCAATTTGGAAATAAATTTTTGGGCGCGCTCGGGTGAGGCCGTAAATACCGCACCACTTAAACCATAACGACTGTCGTTGGCAATTTTTATCGCTTCGTCGTCAGTGGAAAATTTCATAATCGCGGCCACTGGCCCAAATGTTTCTTCTTGCCAGGCCGGCATATTCGCTGTCAGCTCGGATAATATCGTGGGTGGATAAAAATATCCCGGGCCGGATAGGGGAGAGCCGCCAATTAAAATTTTCGCGCCCAATTTAATCGATTCTTTTACTTGGCGGTCAATTTCTGTTCGCGCGCGTTCGCTCACAAGTGGGCCCATTTGCGTGTCCATATTCATCGGGTCACCGATTTTATATTCCGCGAATAATTTAGTCAGTCTGGCACAAAATTCATCGTAAATTTTTTCTGCCACCAAAAATCTTTTGCCCGCGAGACATACTTGTCCGGCGTTTAATAATCGGGTCGCGCGCGCGGCGTTTAACGCTAAATTTAAATTTGCGTCCGCGCAGACGATAAACGGGTCTGAACCGCCGAGTTCCATCACGGCCGGTTTAATTTCTGCGCCCGCGATTTTGGCCACGGCCGAACCAGCGCGTTCGCTACCGGTTAAGGACACGCCTTTTACTCTATCGTCACGTAATATTTTTTCCACTTTATCCGTGCCAACTAAAAGTGTTTGAAATACTCCGTCCGGTAATCCGGCTTTACGCCACACTTTTTCGCAGGCCAGCGCGCAACCCGGCACATTAGACGCGTGTTTAAGTAAAATAGTGTTGCCGGCTATTAAAGTCGGCGCGGCCATGCGAAATACTTGCCAAAACGGGAAATTCCAGGGCATCACAAATAAAATTGCGCCCAATGGATCAAAACGCAGATAACTTTCCGCATATTCACTGGCAATTTTTTCCGGTGTTAAAAAGTCCGCCCCATTTTTCGCGTAATACTCACAATTTAAACCGCTTTTTTTGGATTCATTAATTGCTTCGGTAATTGGTTTGCCCATTTCGGTCGTAATAATTTTACCATAATACTCGGCGTGATTAGTTAATTCCGCTTGCGCGGCCAAAAGAATACGAGCGCGCTCCTCAAACGAAGTTTGGCGCCAACTTTCAAACGCTGTCGCGCTTTTAGCAATTTTATTTTCCAATTCCGCGTCCGAAATTTCCAGATAAGTTTTTAGATTTTGTCCGGTCGCTGGATTGTGGGAAGTGAGAGGCATAACTAAATCAAACAAGTTTTATTTTTCAATTCCTGATTCAACACGCGGTCATTTTCCGAATAATCTATCGGCACTTCAATTATTTGTACTCCGCCCTTAGCGTGCGCGGTTTTAATTATTTCGGCCAAATCATCGCCGGCTTTGAGTAAATATCCGCCCGCACCATAACTCTCCGCGTATTTTACAAAATCGGGGTTATTAAATTTTAAACCAAAATCCGGCAAGTTCATTATTTTTTGCTTCCACGAAATCATCCCAAAACCACCATCATTTAAAATCAAAATCACTAAATTTAATTTTAAGCGCATCGCTGTTTCCAATTCTTGTGAGTTCATCATAAATCCACCATCGCCCAAAACCGCCACGACCATTTTGTCCGGATATTTTAGTTTGGCCATCATCGCGGTTGGCAGTCCGGCACCCATCGTGGCCAGCGCGTTATCTAAGAGTAATGTATTAGGCAAATAAGTTTCATAATTACGCGCAAACCAAATTTTATACATCCCATTATCCAGCGATACAATCCCGTCTTCGGGTACGGCCCGGCGCACATCCGCCACTAATCGCTGTGGTAAAATCGGCCAGCCAGCGTCAGTGGCGTGTTCGACGATATGCGCGCGCAGACCCTTGGCCACTTTTTCATAGTAAGAAAAATCCCATTGCGGTTGCTGGTTCAAATGTTCGGTTAAATATTTTAAACCATTACCAATATCGCCCACGACCTCGTGCTGGGGAAAATATACTTCGTCCATACTCGCGGGCGTAAAATTGATGTGGATAACTTGCGCGCCGTTTTGGTGCATTATAAACGGCGGTTTTTCCACGACATCATGGCCGACATTGATAATTAAATCCGCGCGTTCCACTGCGCAATGTAAATAATCGTTTTGCGACAAAGCCGCGGTGCCTAAATATTTGGGGTGGCGTTCGTCCACTACGCCTTTGCCTAATTGGGTGGTAAAAAATGGAATACCGGTTTTATTGATAAATTCCGTTAAAGCCAGCGACACCCGTTTGCGATTGCCGGCGGCGCCAATTAAAAGTAGCGGGCGTTTGGAATTATTAATTAATTTAATCGCCAGATCCAAGGCCTCGTGGTAGGGTGAGGGGCGCAAATGGTGAGTGGGCGGATAAAGCACGGCCTCGGTATTTTCGGCCGCGATATCTTCGGGCAGTTCCAAATGCACGGCTCCCGGGCGTTCTTCTTGCGCACTCCGGAATGCTTCGCGCAGTAATGAGGGGATAGAATCGGCCGAAGCAATCTGCCGGCTGAATTTTGTTACTGGCCGGAACATCTCCACCGTTTTAATAATTTGAAAATGGCCTTGCTTAGACCGGCGCAAAGGTTTTTGACCGGTAATCATGAGCAGCGGCATACCACCCAGTTGGGCATAAGCCGCGGCTGTGAGCAGATTTGTGGCTCCAGGGCCAAGTGTGGATAGTGCCACGCCCGCTTTGCCGGTCAGACGACCATAAGTAGCCGCCATAAAACCGGCCGCCTGTTCATGGCGGGTGACAATAAATTTAATAGTAGTGGATTGGCGCAGGGCTTCTAAAAAATCCAAATTTTCTTCACCCGGCACGCCGAAGACATATTCCACGCCCTCTTGTTCCAATCCTTTGACCAATAACTGCGCGGCTTTCATATATTTTTTTCTTTAAATAAAGCAGCCGATTTTAGATAAATAATGATTATGGTGGGTGGGTATATTTTGACAGTGCATATAATAAAAGGATACCATTTATGACGTGCTTTTACAAGTGAGAATCAGATTAATAATCGGTGTTAAATTAAAAGAGGCCTGACGGCCTCTTGGGTTATCCACAGTTTTTACTTGACGGGGATATAATTAGTTAAACGATGTTTTACCCAACAAATAGTTACCTTATTATTCGAGCCCTTTTGAAATCTTTCGTTCACTATCGTTTGGTTGTTCAAAAATCATTTTTCATCTTATGCTCGTATAACCGCCAGGCACACCTTTTTTGGAAAAAACAATATGCCAGTTTTGCACTGAGCGTGAGCGGAATAATCCAGCAAAGGATAATAAAAAATATGACCACATTCTAAAAAATTTTTCATTATAATTATTTTTTACTTTGTCCCAGTTGTTTATAAAATTGTGGTACCAAGCCATCAGTGTCTTGTCGTAATCGTCGCCAAAATTATGGCAATCTTCTATTACGAACAATTTTTCTGTTACTTTAACAATTTGACCCAATTGAGGAATGGAGCCATTAGGGAAAATATATTTGTCTGAAAAAGGGTCGCTTTGGCTGATGCCCCAGTAGCAACTAAATGATTCCAACAAAAATAGTCCATCATCTTTAAGACATTTTTTGATTATTTCAAAATATTTTTTATAATTTCTCGGGCCGACATGCTCTATCATACCTATTGAAACTACCCGATCATATTTTTTGGTAGTATCGATGTCTCTATAATCTTGTAATATTATTTCAACAGGCAAACCAGCGCACAATTTTTTGCCCAACTCCGCCTGCTCTTTGGACACAGTAACACCTGTAACTTTGGCGTCATATTTTTCAGCTGCGTATTTTGCAAAACTTGCCCAACCACATCCAATATCTAAAATAGTCATTCCTTTTTCAAGATTAATTTTTTTACAAACCAATTCTAATTTTGCATTCTCTGCTTCGTCCAAATCTTGTGTATTTTTCCAATAACCGCTGGTATAAATCATGCGTTTTCCCAGCATTAATTTATATAAATCATTACCAACATCATAATGTTTTTCTCCTACTTCAAATGCTCTTGATTTTTTTTGACGGTTAAGTATTTTTGCTTTGAATACATTAAAAATCAGACTTGGCGTTAATATTTTTTTATTCAGCTGTATTCTAATAATACGGTCAACAAATTGATCTAAATTTTCAACATCCCACCAGCCGTCCATGTATGATTCACCCAATCCCATTGTGCCTTGGGCAAAAACCCTTTTGTAAGTATTTTCATTATGTACCTTGATATCCCACGGCCTGTTTCCATTAATCTTGATATCGGCGAGATCTAAAATTCGTTGTGCGTGATCTTTTAAACTGTTTGACATAAATTTAGTACAAAATTATTAAGCAAAGTATTGTTAGTGTATATCCAATCACAAGATTTCAAAATGGCTCAATCAAAATATTCAAAAACTATTTGTTGGGTAAAATTTCGTTTAATGGTTCGCGGAGCCCGCGAACCATTCAGTAAAAGAGCGAAGCGATTTTGCCGAATGTCCCAGAATATGCGATGTTTGCCAGCGGTATAATATGCCCGAAGGGCGACCGCTGGCAAATATGGGTGTAGCGACCGACGGGAGCGAAACCGCATATTCTGTGTTATATGCTGTCGGATTTGTATTTTTTAAAATACATAGGGGAATTTTCGTCTTGTTCTAAGATTTCATTCCCTATTTTGCCAATGGCGTATTGGACAGTTGCTTCTGCAAGAATTTCAACAGTGTCAAAAACTTCAATATCCATATCTTTTTGTTTGAACAAAATTGGTAAGTCGGTACAAGCGAGCACAACTGCTTCTGCTCCCTTTGTCTTAAGTCGTTCGATTATTTGTTTCATTTGTTCTTTGTCGGAGTCGAGTTTACGCCCTGCAAGAATGTTCATAATGATTTTTGTCAGACTTTCTTGGTCAACCTGCTCTGGCAAAATCAATTCTATGTCATTTTTCTCAAAATCCTTTTCGAAACTTTTATACTTAATTGTTGTTTCTGTGGCGAGAAAACCAACTTTTTTATAACCTTTTGCTTTGATCTTTTTTGCGGTTGCCAAAAATATACAAATAAAAGGAATAGAAATTGATTTTGCCATTCCCGGATAGAAGTAGTGTGCGGTATTGCAGGGCATAACCATAAAATCTACTCCTATTGAGTCGATTTTTTTAGCGCCTTTTACCAGTTGTGCGAGCGTTTCTTCGGGTTTCTCTAAACCTTCGACAATGTTAGGAATAGGAAGGTTATAGATGAAAATCTCTGGAAAATCCTGATCGTATTGTGCTCCGTATTGTTTTTGACACTGTTTGATCAAAGCATGATAATAAATTGCTGTTGATTCAGGACCCATGCCTCCCAATACGCCAATAATTTTTTTCTTCATAGCATTATTTTAGAGAGAAAATCCCCCTATACCAAATTAAAATACAAATCCGATGGCATATAATGGTTCGCGGAGCCCGCGAACCATTCGGCAAAAGAGCGAAGCGATTTTGCCGAACGTTTGCGTGTATCTGAAGTTTTTATCCCGATTTATCAGAATAAATATTGATTATCAGACGCACGCTTTTTAACAGAACCCCACCCAAATCCTCATCTGATTAAGGGATGAAAATTTGGGCGGAGGAAAATTGGCATTCCTTAAGGATTTAATAACGCCAATTTTCCGTAGCCAGATACACGCTGTTATGTGATGTAGACGGAAATTTCTTTTTCTTATTATTTTTTTGGCAATTTATTTTCTTGCTTCAAAAATTCCGATTGCTTTTCTGACTTGTACACGATCTTTTTCTTTTTCCTCTTCGGAGAGCTCCCCGAAAGGTTTCTTTTGTTCTGCTGGTGCCCATTCTCCATTTCTTTCGAGCCATTTGTCATGAATTGTTGCGCTGGCTTCTTCCACAAAGGATTCATCCAAGGCACGGCCATTTTCAGCTGCCTGAAAAACCGCATTCATGGCAACTTCTGCGGCGGCTCTATTTTCTCCTTGCCAGTCTGCCGGAAGTTCGGCAAATGAGGTGTTAGCGATATCTACTTCTTCTGCTCCATGAGCCGCTTTCCATGCTTCATCTTTAGTCTTTTTGATTCTTGGCTCGAAAGAACCATCTTCCTGTTTTCGGGGAGCTCGCCATTCGTCGTGAAGCAAGCTACCCAATTCTGTAACCATTTGCTGTTTTTGTTCGGGTGTTTTTTGTTCGGGCGAACCCATGCCCATTTCTGGTGATTTCATAATTATATTGGTTAAATATTAAACTGCTTATATTTTATCACAAGCTATGTTCGACCGAAATAAATTGCCAAAAAATTCTAAAATAACAAAGAAATTTCTGGCTATTTCACATAACGTTAAGAATATCTGAAGTCCTGCACTTTGATTTCTAGGCACAAAACCTTAATATTCTTACTTAATTGTTAATCTCATTATACTCTAAATTACAGCAAAACTAAAAAGTCGGATGTAATTTTTAAGGGCTCGTTTTTACAGTAATCATCTTGCCAGATAAATAACCATGCAAGGTATTCTTTTTCAATACCACCATGGGGAGCTGAAGAAAAATCATATTCAACAAAAATAAATCGAACAGGAAATATACATGAAACAAAAGAGTTGAAAAGCTAAGCGTGTACAGCAATATATAGATCGCTTGGTTAACAAATGGATAGTTTTCTTTCCACCTTGTCCTGAGACACACCATTCCAATACACCTATTCTTGTTGAATATAAGAACAAGTAGATTATAAAGCAGAAATATGACAATGAGAATGAGTTTTTTTATCAATGAGCTAACATCTGAAAATATAAATGGAAAGAAAACTATCCCGACGACAGCCACATTGATAACTGACGCAAGAAACTTTT
>Ga0156699_105_pt1 | contig 112311 bp, 115 predicted proteins | sample RifOxyC2_FD_112028 | JGI IMG/M metagenome (GOLD analysis project Ga0156699, IMG submission 112028) | Candidatus Magasanikbacteria bacterium RIFOXYC2_FULL_42_28 | reverse complement strand
GTATCAAAAATGGGGCGCAGGGGCAAGGGGATAAAGTGGCGGGCGGAAACTTGATTGTCGGCCAGTTAATTTTTTTCAAAAACGGTTCGGATTTGGTTGTAAAGTGATACCACAACACAACTTCTCGGATTTTCGGTAAAATTTCCGTTGGCGACGCGTAACGCCGTCCAAGCGTTTTTCGGTTGGCCAAAAAAACAATGGGCGACGCTTCGTGTCGTCAACGAAAATGTGGGGGTAATTTCGAGTTGTCGGTTGTTGGTATCACTTTACAACGAAATCCGAATCTCCCACCTGTCCGATTGGGCCGGTAGGGGTGAGTAATTGATGTATTTGCTATTTGTTAGTAGTATTTATATCCCGTCAACCATTTCAATACTTACCGTCCTGTGGATAACTTTTGACAAAAATCAGTTTTTGTGTTATTATATGTGCATAAGCATAATATGCACATAGCCCAAGAAAAATTGCTAAAATTATTGGATACCCAAAATGTGTCCGGTTTAACTTTGCGTCAAATTGGCGGCAAAATTGGTGAAACTGGTAGTCCGCAAAAAATTAAACATCATTTAGACCAGCTGGCCAAAAGAGGCCTGATAAAAATTGATCGACAGAATAATACCATAGAAAAGACGCGCGGTGGATTATCGGCAGAAAATAATTTAGTATCACTGCCGATTGTAGGTAGTGCCAATTGTGGCGAGGCCACTTATTTTGCCGACGGGTATGCCGAGGGCTATTTAAAAGCCAGCAAAACCGTATTGGGGGATTTGGTTGATAAAATAAATAATTTGTTTGTTTTACGCGCTGTAGGTTCTTCCATGAATCGAGCATACATTGATGAAGACACCATTGAAGATGGTGATTTTGTAATTGTTGACAAAACCGAAAAGCAACTTCGGAATGGAGAATATGTGGTATCAATTATTGACGGCGTTGCCAATATTAAAAAATTATTTTTAGATGATAAAAATCAACGGGTTGTTTTAGTTTCTGAATCTAACGAAGATTTGCCTCCGATATATATACACCAAGATGATTTAGATTCATATTTTATCGCTGGCAGAGTGGTAAAAGTTATGAAACAGCCGGACGAGTTGGCTGATTTCAGAAATGCCGCGATGGCGGATGCTTTAAAAGGATTGGGCGATATTTCCAAAGAAGAGTATGATTATTATGAAAATTTATGTTTGCCAAAGGAGAAATAAAATGTGGTGATTTACTCTGGGTCCAGTTTAGTCCTAGTGTTGGTCACGAATTTCAAGATAAGCGTCCGGGATTGGTTATCCAATCGGATGAACAATTGAGACGTTCTAATTTGGTAACAGTTATGCCTTTGACCGGTAATGTAAGAAATAAATTAGATGATGATATTACAGTAGAACCAGACGGCAATAATAATTTGCATGGCGCTTCCATTATCAAGGTGTATAATATAGAGTCCTGTGATTACCAGCGGATTATTGGTAAAATAGGGAAGTGTGAAAGCGCGGTGATGAAAAAAAGTAAGGGATTATCTAAAAGCCCATTTTGGTTTATGAGTGACTGTTATTATTTTCCCGGCCAATTTAAGTGTATGTATTGCAAAGTTGATTTAAATTTGGAGGGCAATTTATGCTTGCCAGCCGGACAAAATATTGATTTAACTTGTCCAAAATGCGGGGCCGTGTGGAAATTTTTTACGCATGTGCAACTTGACCTGAAATTGGTTAAGGGGGGAAAGTTTAATAAAAAATAAATAAATAATCTATTAAAATTAATCTAGTATTTTTTCGGCGCATTGTCGCCGCTTTTTTTATTCCCCGCCAGTATTGATTTATCTGATATTTTTGTTATCATACTCATATAATTAAGTTTGTATGCTTTCATCACAAGATAAGATAAATATTTATAAATCCATTTTTATTGGCCGCACCGATGTTTTTGCGCAACATTGGATTTCGTGGGATGGTAAAAAACAAGGTTGGTTCCCAGTTCACACTGACCGTGCCAATACTGCCTATGCGCCGTTTACCGACAGCGTTCTTGAAAATCATCTCCGGGGCAATAGAATTATTGGCGTCTATCCATTGCTCATCAATAATACTTCGTGGTTTGTCGCGGCTGATTTTGACGGTGAAAATTGGCGAAAAGAAGTCGTGGCCATCGTGTTGGTATGTAAAGAATATAATTTGCCAATGTACGTGGAGCGTTCACGTTCTGGCAATGGCGCGCATGTTTGGTGGTTTTTTGAAACTCCGTTTCCGGCATTTAAGAGCCGTTTAATTTTTTTGCGACTTTTATCGTTATCAAACAGCATTGATCCGTTGGATGGCGAATGTACTTTTGATCGTATTTTCCCTAACCAAGATTATTTATCAGGCAAAGGCCTGGGCAATCTTATCGCCTTACCACTTCAAGGCGCGGCGCGCAAAAATAACAACACCGTATTCTTAGATATTGAAAATAATTTTACGCCGTTTGTTGACCAGTGGTCTTTTTTACAAACAATACAAAAAATATCAGCGGCTACTTTTGATGAACTTTATGTCAAATTAATTGAACAGAAAAAAAATACTGATCCCACCATCAAATACACCGGCTCTGATTTACCAATAACCGTTGGCTCACATATTATTATTCTCAAATCGTTCGTATTTAAAGAATTGGCCACTTTCCTTGGTGAACAGCTCAATTTTTTTAATACCGAGTATGCCATTAAACAGCGGATGGGTTTGTCTACTTACGGCACGGAGCGATATTTTAAAATGATTGAGAAAGATGACACTAATATTTTACTCCCACGCGGATTTCTTGGTTCCCTCCTGCATTTTTTAAGCGAACAAAAAATCCCTTACCAGATTATTGACGAACGCCACCAAGATAAACCGATAAAGTATGATTTTTCTTGTCCGCTTTTTGATTATCAAACTATTGCGCTTAACGTTTTTAAAAATATTAGTACCGGCATTTTGGTCGCTCCGCCCGGATCTGGCAAAACGATTATGGGTTTGGCTTTGGTCGCGGAGAAAAAACAACCGGCTTTAATTCTCGTTCACCGCAAACAAATTTTTAATCAGTGGCTGGAACGAATAGAAAATTTTTTTGGTATACCAAAGAAAAAGATTGGTCAGATTATTGGTGTCAAGAAAAAAATTCAAATACCTATTACGGTCGCGATGGTGCAAAGTTTGTCTCGTCTTGAAAATATCACGGAATTCGCTAATCAATTTGGGACTGTGATTGTTGACGAATGCCACCACATGCCGGCCAAAATGTTTCGACAAATTATTATCAAACTCAAACCGGCATATTTGTATGGTTTGACAGCAACGCCAACCAGAAAACGTAACGATGAACGGCTTATTTATATTTATCTTGGCGAAGTTATTCATGAAGTAGAAAATACTCAAAATAATAATATTTCAGAAAAATTAGTCGCGAAAACTGCTACCGCAAAATTTTACGAAAAGCCATCTGTTTCTATTATTATTAAAACTACCGCTCTTAATTTTACTTTCAAAATTTCCGTTCGCAATAGTCAGCCGGTAATAAAATCGTTGTGTTTTGACACCGCTCGTAATCAACAAATTATTAACGATATTATTCAATCTGCTCAATCCGGGAAAAAATGTTTAGTGCTTACTGAACGGAAAGAGCACGTTGATATTATGGCTGAATATTTAAAACGCGATTTTGAAATTATCACTATGACTGGCGACTTGGCCGCAAGCAAGAAAAAAGAGAAGGAAAAACAAATTTTGTGCGGACATTTCCAAATTATTATAGCGACCGGACAACTGGTTGGCGAGGGTGTGCACTTCCCGCATTTAGATTCACTTTTTCTGGTTTACCCGTTTTCTTTTGAAGGCAAATTGGCGCAATATATTGGTCGTATCCTCCATAGTGATAGTTTGGCTAAAATAGTTTATGATTATCGCGATAATTTAATTCCATATTTTGAACGAATGTATAAACAGCGAAAAAAATATTACGACAAGCATTATCCGTTAGAAACTATTGTATAAGTCCCGGGTGTATGTCCTGAGTGTATTTACTATCCGCGCAAAATTTGATATTATATGAGTATTGACCAAAGTGCCGATGGTCATTTTTACTATATAAATATGAAGAATAATAAAATTATCAAACAAAATAGCTTTACAGAATTTTTACTTTATACAACGCCAAATGGCAAGGTAAAAGTAGAGATATTTTTGCGGGATGAGAATATTTGGCTTACCCAGGCCAAAATCGCTGAACTCTTTGGGATTGACAGGAGCGTAGTTACAAAACATCTTCAAAATATTTTTCAGGAAGGCGAATTAGATAAAAATTCAACTTGTGCAAAAATTGCACAAGTTCAAAATGAAGGCGTAAGACAAGTTTCAAGGGATGTAGAATTTTACAATCTCGATGCCATTCTTTCGGTTGGGTATAGGGTAAATAGTACACAAGCGACACAGTTTCGCATTTGGGCGACGGAACGACTAAAAGAATACATTATTAAAGGTTTTACCATGGATGATGAACGGCTGAAAACCCCCAATTACACTTTTGGTCAAGATTACTTTGAAGAACAGTTGGCTCGCATAGCGGACATTCGTAGTAGCGAGCGTAGGTTTTATCAGAAAATCACTGATATTTATGCCCAGTGCAGTGTGGATTATGATAAAAATAGCGCTGAAGCTCAGCATTTTTTTGCCACCGTGCCATACGCAAATCCGATATGGTAATTGCTAAAAATTATTTAGATAAAGAAGAGCTCTCCGGCCTCAATAATATAGTTGAGCAATATTTTGGGTGATTTAGGTAAAGTAAGCCACGAAGTCGCCGAAGCATTAGCACTCGGTGAGTATGAAAAATATCGCGTCGAGGAAGATAAGAAATATGTCTCCGACTTTGATGCGTTTGTTGACAAGACAACTAGGCTCCCTGGGAAGGGTAAAAAGAAGAAATAATATGGCGAGCGGAAACTTGACGATTGGCCAGTTAATTTTTTTCAAAAACGGTTCGGATTTCGTTGTAAAGTGATACAAACAAAACCCGCTTTTTTAAAGCGGGTTTTTTTAGTCCTTTTGATATCCTTTAGCTATTCTATTTTTAGTTCTTTCTATGTCGTTCGCAAAAAAGTGTTTAGTAGCGTTTATAGAACGGTTGTTGCCGTATTTTTCATTTACATATCTGGTAATTTTGACGACATCTGGATGGCCAGCTTTGCTATGTCCAATTGGATGCCGGAATGAAGGATCGCCGAGTAAAGAAAGAGTATATTCTGCTTCGTCCATCCCATCCACAATTTTACCACCACGCCAACCGTCAACCCGTCCTCTGTTTGAGCGTAGCGCGTCGTATTCTTTTCTTTTTGAACTAAATATTCCTTTTCCTAATTCCTTTGATACTGCTCCGCCAACTTGTCCCGCGCTCCTTGAATCTGCTTTTCTTTTTTCTGGTGATCTGCCAAACAATCCAACCCCATTTGCCATTGATTCTAGCCCAACTTGCCTTGACACCTGTCTTAATCGAGGGGCAAAAATTGCCTTACGTTCTTCAGGAGAAAAAAAAGTGTCTAATGCCGCTTTTGTTATTGAATATGCTATTTGGTCAGTAACCCCAAACTCTCTGGCTACATCATATTTTTTAGCTATTTCACCAATTGACATTCCAGCTCGTACGTCATCGGCAATTTGAGGCGTATTTCCAGCTAATAGCGCGCCTTTTTGTTTGGCCATCTTAATAGCAAATGCTTCAGCATTACTTATTTCTCTTGGACCTGATCCGCGAAGTTCAGTCATATAAAAAATGTAATTATTATTCTTTCAATTTAGATTAATTCTATTTTTCCGTTGTCTATATTTTAGATTATAACGATTTTTCAGTCAAGTAATTACCATGTCCATACATGTGTACGGGCATAACGTACTGTAACATTCCATTGCCCCCGCGCATTATACTTGTTATACTGGCTATATAGCATTAATTTAATTTTTATGACCATAGAACAAGAACTATCCTTGGTAGCTCAAGCCCAAAACGGCAATCGAGCCGCCTTAGGGTCGCTTTGGGACGTAATTACTCCCAAATTATATGGGTATTTGATCAATACCTTGCGCGATTCACATCTGGCCGAAGATATTTTGCAGAATACTTGGCTGAAAGCGACTGGCTCAATTTCTAAATTTAAGCCCCAAGGGGTTAGATTTAGCGCTTGGCTTTTCGCCATTGCCAAAAACGAATGTCGCCAACATTGGCGGGCGCAAAAATTTGACGAGCCCATTACGGAAAATCTTGCCGATAATCTGCGTGACAATACGCGCGAAGATATTACTGAAAAACTTTATTTGGAAAGTGTGTTAAGGCGACTATCCGAAGACGAACAAGAATTATTGCGCCTGCGCTATATTTCCGGATTTTCTTTTAAAGAAATTGCCAAAATTTTAAATATTTCCGCCATTACGGCGCGCGTGCGCATTCACCGAACTCTGGGACGAGCACGCGTTAATTTAGCTAACTAAAAAATATGCCAAAATATAATTTCCGACAATTATCAAATCTTTTAGCAAAATGGGGACAAAGCAAACAACAATTACCGGTTAATAATGATACGTTCAAAGAAAAAGTCATTAGCACCCTTAAGCCGGGTTACGCACCCACGGTTGCTCCGCGCCGTTTTACTTTCGTCAGATTATCGCTCGCCTCGGTCGCCGGTTTATACGCAATTTTTCTGATCGTGTCTCCCTATGTTAATCAAAAATTTACGGCGGTTACCAGTTATCCGGAATCTTATTATGATACCAACATGGGCGATTTAGGTCTTGGCTATGCCGCCACCACCGGTCTGGGCGAAGAACAAACCAGCGCGCTCTACAAATTCACGGACAGAATAGATTTTACCAATTCCACTCCGATAACTGACACGCGCGAATTTTTGAAAACCGGTTATCAGGCCAAAATCAAAACCCGCAAAGTGCAACAACTGGGCGGACAAATTCAAACTATGGTTAGGGGATATGGCGGCCGAATTGACAGTTCATCGCTCAACTCCAAATATGGCAATATTTCTTTTGTCATGCCCAAGTCAGCTTTGGAATCATTTCAAAATGAATTAAAGGGGATTGTGTCCGAGCGGTTTTTGGATGAATCCACTAGCGCCAGAAATTTATTGTCGCGAAAACAGTCGGTTGAAAAACAAACCGACAGCACCCAAACCCAATTAAATGATTACGAAGAAAAAAGAGACGCGCTTATCAAAGATCACGACAGTAAAATCGCGTCTTGGAATAAACAAATTAATACCCTAACCGTGAGTATCAATGTGTTAAATCAAGAAGTGACGACCGACACCGCCCGTTTGGCTGATATCGCTAAAAAGATCGCGAATCTCAATTATTCCAAAAATTTGTTAAAACAAAATATCGCGAACGAAAATAATCTGTACCAGAAAAATTTGGGATATTATGACAGTAGTATCAGCAGTATTAAATCGCAATTGACTAATTTGGCAGAGCGCGATCAGGCGATATTGGATGATGTGGAAACGGTGAGCGGGTCAGTGTCTTTGCGTTTTGTGAGTGTGATTGAAATGATTGATTTGTATGTGTCAGTGCGGTATGTATCAATTGGTTTGCTCGTGGTGCTGGTGGCGTATCTTCTGCGCGCTCGTAAACAAGATGATTTTGTTTTGCCGTAGGGGATTGGAAAAAATAAAAAAATATCATGATTTAAATCATGATATTTTTTAAATTTATTCACACTCCAGATTTGGAACTCTTTATTACGCCTCATCGGTGTACTAAAGAATTGGTGGGTCTGGAGCGTGATGTCTGGACCCGGGACTGCCTCGGGTCCGGTTTGGTGGGAGAGGCATGGTGGGGTCTAGTCCTGGTCGTCGCCGGGGGTGGCACCGGAACGGTGGCCGAGGAACTCAGCGAGCTCGCGCGGCATGGATCCAATGAGGCTTTCCATCAGCTCGTGGATCGCGGCCCGCTCCGTCTGCTTGCGCACGTCCTCGGGCAGATCGGCGAACATCTGTTTGCGAGTCTCGGCGTCGGCAGGGATGTTGGTGGCGGCGATCTGCGCCAGCACCACGGCGGCGTCGATGGCGTGGATCGCGTCGCCCATCTTGCCGACCTCTTCGAATGCCTCCGTGAGGGTGGTCACAGCGCACACGGTCTTCTTCTGGCCGTCGCCGATGTCGCGCTTCACTCGACCGTGGGGGATAGGCACGGTGCAGCCATTCTTCGTGCAGACCTCGAAGACGTACGAGCTGACGAAGTCCTTCGGGGGCGTGAAGGTCGCGACGTGCAATGCCACATCCTTCCAGGTCTCGAACAGGTTCGCGCCGTGCATCTGGGCATCGATGCCCGCGGCGTCGTCGCCGTCGATGACGCCCTTCTCCACGGCCTCCTTGAGAAGGGCGCGCCCGTGCTCCATCGTCGGAACGTGGATGGGCGCGAACCCCTCCACGAAGATGAAGCCGTAGGGCACACCGAGGATACCCTTCGCCTGATCCTTCTCACCAAGAATGAACTGGCTCATCTGCGTTTCTCCAAACAACACCCGCACCATTCGGTGCGCCCCTATTCAGTGTTGCTCGTTTGTTGTAGGTTGTAAGGGGGAATAGTGGCCCATTTTAGGCAATTATTTCCCCTTACAACCATTGATTTAAAGAACAAACAATTAACGGGTAATTTTACTATATATATATATATGTCAAGATAAATATCCACAGGCCACAGACATCGCCATATTTCTATTGCATGATTTTGCGTTTTTGTGCTATACTATAAATAGTTGTTATTTTTAATAATTCCCGACAGAGATCCCGATTTTCATCGGGATGACAAAAAACGGGAAATAATATTTAAACATATGCGTAAATACATTTTCGCCGTTGGCCTTTTGGCCTTGGGATTACTCGCCACGCCCGCGTTGGCGCAAGAAGCCGAAGTAACCGTCACTACTGATACTGGCGCGGAAGTAACTGTTACTGCCGAACCACTTACCACCTCGGAACCGGTTTTGACATCCGTGGAAGCGGTCGCCGAAGCGACTGCTACGGCCGAAGTTACTGTGGCTGATGACTACGCCGAACCGGAATTGGAAGGTGTTACCGTGGCCGAACCGACCAAAGTGCCAAGTGCTTTTGGTTTGTGGTGGCGCGGAGTGCGGGAAAATGTTTCGGTCGCCCTGACTTTTGATCCGGTCAAAAAAGCCGAGAAGCGGTTGGTGTTTGCCGTTGAACGTGAAAAATTGGCAGAGTATATCGCCAATAATGCCACGGACGAAAAAGTAAAAGCCAAAGCCACGCAAATGTTGGAAAAAGCCCAAGAGCAGATGGCCAAGGTGGCGGAATTAAAAGAAAAATTTGCCAATAAAACCGATGAGCGCGCCACGCGTTTAATGAAAAATTTAGCCACGCACGAATTGCGCCGAGAAAAAGTAATGGAACGGTTGGAAGAAAAATTACCGGAAGCGCGCGAAAAATTAGATGAATTACGTGAAAAGGGCTTGGAAGCGGGTGGGCGTTTGTTAAATGCTATCAATAATGAAAATTTACCGCCGGAAGTAAAAGAACATTTGGAAGCGGTAAAAATTCGCGTAGAAGCCACGGCCGAAAGTGTTAAACAATTCCGTCTTGAGCGTAAAGAGATTTTGGACGGCGTCAAGGATGGTGACGAAGCGACCAAAGAAGCCGCCCGACAAGAATTAGAAAAATTACAAGCAGAACGCAAAACCGAAATGGAGGGGATTCGGGTGGATTTTAAAGACAGCCGTGAAGATTTAAAAGAAGCGGTCAAAGTCGGCGAAGTTGCCACCGGAACAGCGCGTAAAATTTTACAAGTGGAAAAGAAAGTAATCGAAAAAGCGCAAGAACGTCGCGAAGATGCGCGCGAGCGCGCTTCCGTCAAACGCGAAGATATTGAAGAATCAAAAAAAAGTACCTACCACCACCTCCGCTACCGTCGGAACCCCAGCTTTAGTTAGAAATTTAACCGGAGCATTACCAGAGAGGCCGACCACAATGTCGGTCTCTTCTTCTTTACCGCGTCGACCGGTACCGTCGGTTTCCAGCACGGCGGTGCCAACTGGTGTACCACTACCGGTAGTGGTGGTGGGGCTACGGGTAGTGGTTCAGCTGGCGCGGGGGCGGGTTTAGGTGGTGTCGGGGCGATTTAATTGCTTGACTATGTCTACGACTGATTTAACATTTGAAATTGATGGGATTGTTTACGAAGCCCATAAAGCAGCTGATATTTTGCGCGAGCATTCATACCGAATTTTTGTTAATACAGCCACCGGCCGGAAAATGGCCAAGGGCATGGATGACATAAGTTCGGCGCCAAAAGGGTGGGAAGAAATTTTATCGGAAAAAACAGAAATAAAACCGCAGGTACCTTTATTAGAAGAAGCATTCTTTTTGTTTTCCCAAGATGGTAATGGTTCCAGTCGGCGTAACCACGGTCGTAAAACCGCAGTTCCACATATTGAGCCGTCTGAAATTTCCGAGTTGAGCGTAGATGGATTTATTTTGGTTGCTCGTAAAAAAGGTAAATTGGTGGGTGTGATGGATTTATATCCCACCGATAAAAAAGACGCGCGCGGTCCAATTGGAGAAATAAATAAAACAGTGGTGGCAAAAGAAGAACGGCGGTCGAATAATTTAGGAAATGGCAAACGCCCGATTTCGGAAAATTTAATGCGTTTGGCTATTGTGATGCTTATCCGCGAGTGTCAGTGTTGTAGTATTATTAATTCGCCAATAACGCAACAGGGTGAAAAATTAGATTTAGACAATGGTTTTTTACCACTTAATGCTCGTGAAACCAAAATATATCAATCTGTCGGTAGTCATAAATTATCTGAAGCGGTTATTGACGCGATTAAAGAAAAATTAGACGGTAGCCGCGTTGAATTTTCTGAATTGCCGGCATTGTTGGCAGAAATAAGGCCATTTTTTGACAAGTTTACCCGTGAACAAGAAATACGGCGAGAAGGGGACACGCGTCGACGTTAGGATTTGATAAGTGTAATTGATAGTTTTTAAAATGTATGATATAATCTTACCATTATTCCTAGAATATAATTATGCAAAGCATCCAAGAAATTTTTAACCGTATCCAAGAAATTAAACAAAAGCAAAAAGATATTAAATCCGCCTATCGCGAGGCCTTAACCGGCAATCAAGAATATAAAGAAATTGAAGAAAAATTAAAATCCCTGCGCGCGCGCAAAAAAACCATTGAAGTGGCGGTGCGGGCGGATTTTTCCGGCGAGTTTACGAAATTGGATGATTTTAAAATTGATTTGGCATCGGATATGGAACTCTTAACCGATGCGGCGCTTACCAAAATGATGAAAGGGGAGACGGTGGAAGTGGAAGACCAATATCACAATACTTATCAACCGCAGTGGAATGTGCGGTTTAAAAAAACTTAATTGATTTTTTATTATTGACACCATTATTGGTTTGGTGTTAATATAATTAAGGGAGATTTTATTATTAATATCAATGATATGAGTATAAAAGAAGGCAGTTTTAAACCCGGCACTAGTGAGGGCGAGGGGGGGCGTTTTAACTGAAGCCGAAGAGTTGTTGCGCGGTATGGGGCTTGATTTGCAATCCGGCCAACAGACAAAAAAGCAAGCATTAGATGAAAAAGTTGGCAAAAGAGCCGGAGTATTAATTGCTGGGAAAGCGATTGATGTCGTGGTTAAACAGTTGAGGGTGGCAGTTAAAAAGGCGGAAACATTGGTAAATAATGCCGAACAAGATTCTTTGTCAAATGTAGCTGAATTAAGAAAAAAATTTGAGCGTTTACAACAAATTTTAATTGATAAAGAAAATGAATTGGAAGTTCATGTCAATGATATAGAAACAGCAGAATCAGATCCAGATGTTGTCGGCGCGTTGCGCGACCAGGCAGATGTGGCAGATAAAGAGCATGAATGGAAAGAAGTAAGTAAGTGTAAGGAGTTGGTTGACCAAAAATTGCGCGCGTTAGCTGATTGTTGGCAAGAAGACGGCGGGTATTTTTTGACTGTACGTGACAGCGACTGTAAATATCTGAAAGAGCATACTGAGTTGTTGGCCAAAAAAAACCGCGCCGAAAATGATCTTTATGTTGCCAGAGAAAAGGTCAATAAGAAAGTATTTTTTAAAGAAAAAGCACGCAAGAAATTTGACGAAGAGACATCGCCGGCTTTGCAGGCGCTTATTAACGCGCCAGATCAAGCAGATGCTCGCGCCCGTATTTTCTACACTCAATATCGTAAATTAGTGTCAGAATTTTCAGGTGCTTTTGAATCTTATGTAAATGCGTTGGCAAATAGGTCAAAATTAGATCAGAGAAAAAATGGTGGCTATGGAAAACAATACGAGTGGTTTTCAACATATAATTTTGTAAGGTATCCTTTTAAAAATGACGGCAACCGCTATTTCGATGTACACGGCTTATTTAAATATTGTGGGTATAGCACTGACGAAATTAAATAACAGAGAGTGTATAGCGCATTTTAATCCGGAAAAAATAGAGCAACTAAAAATCAACTATCTAATGGTAGTTGATTTTTTTTGCCGAGAGGGCTATGATAGTAGCATATGAATATTATTACAGCCCCTTTAGCCGATAGAATGCGCCCCACCAATTTTGACGCATTTTTTGGGCAACAAGATTTGGTGGGCGAAGGGAAATTATTGCGCAAATTAATTGATGGCGATAATATTTCGTCGTTAATTTTTTGGGGACCGCCGGGAGTTGGCAAAACCACTTTGGCCGAAATTATCGCGACCAAAACCAAATCACATTTTGAATTATTGTCGGCGGTGGAGTCGGGCAAAGAACGGTTGCGTCAATTAGTATCTGCGGCCGAAGAGCGGATGACGAAAGAACACAAGCGCACGATTTTATTTATTGATGAAATTCATCGTTGGAGTAAATCACAACAAGACGCACTCTTGCCACTTGTAGAAAAAGGCAGAATAATTTTAATCGGTGCGACCACAGAAAATCCTTCGTTTGAGATTATCGGGCCACTGCTGTCGCGTTCGCGCGTTTTTATTTTAAAAAAATTATCCGAGTTGGAAATTGTTGAAATTATTAAACGGGCTTTGAATGACAAAGAAAGGGGATTGGGAAATTTGAAAATTGAAATTGACGCGGACGCGTTAGAATTATTGGCGGATTTATCCGGTGGTGATGCGCGGGTGGCGTTGAATGGGTTAGAGCTCGCGGTAAAGGCGAATAGCGTTCATATTACCCCTCCTTTTCAAGGAGGGGGCGAGGGGGTGGTTCGTATCGCAACCGCCGATATTAAAGAAGCTCTGCAAAAAACCCACTTAATTTTTGATAAAAAAGGCGAGGAATTTTATAATTTAATTTCCGCGCTTCACAAATCCATGCGTGGTTCCGATGCCAACGCCGCGCTGTATTGGCTCGCGCGCATGTTTGAGGGCGGAGCCGATCCGCTGTATATCGCGCGCCGGGTTTTGCGGTTTGCCGCCGAAGATATTGGCGTGGCTGATAGTCGCGCTTTACTTATTGCTAATGCCGCTTATGATGCTTGCCATAAATTAGGCGTACCAGAGTGTAATGTCCATTTAGCCGAAGCCGTAGTTTATTGCGCGCTTGCGAAAAAATCTAACGCTTTGTATGCCGGCTACATGAAGGCGGCGGAAGATGCCAAAGCCACCTCGCATTTGGGCGTGCCGATTCATTTGCGCAACGCGCCCACGAAATTTATGAAAGATATTGGCTATGGAAAGGATTATAAATATAACCCGGATTTTGACGGATCGGTAAGTCAAGAATATTTGCCGGAGGAGTTGAAGGGGAAGAAGTATATATAATTTCAAAATCCAAATTTCCAATTTCCAAAATAATGTCAAATTACTAAATGTCAAATTTGATATTTTGATTTTGGATTTGGTTTGACATTGGAAATTGGGAATTTGATATTAAAAAAGTTTTATTTACGCCAGTTAGTTTTTTTAGGTAATTACTTTGCAATTGCAATACTCCTTTTACGCTCATCAATATGTTCAATCGCCACTGCGATTGTTTTTTTGTTTTGTAAAAGTTCGGAAATTTTTTTTGGCCATTCAATTATGCAAATCGTGTTGGGCGTGCCCAAATAATCCTCCACGCCAATATCAATTAACTCCTGCGCGTTTTTTAAACGATAGGTGTCGATGTGGATAAATTTTGCGACTTTGTCATTCCGAGCGAGGCCGAAGGCCGACGAGGAATCTCTATCCCAATTATCGCCAGATGGAGATCCCTCGTCGCCGCGAGGCTCGCTCGGGATGACAGTCGAGTGTGAAATGTCGCCACGTTCGTTCGGGATGACAATTGGATAAACATTCATCAAACTAAACGTCGGACTGGTAATATTTTGTTCAATCGAAAAATATTCGGCCAGTCCTTTTGTAAACGCCGTTTTACCCGCGCCTAACTCACCGGACAATAAAACAACATCGCCACCCTGTAAGGTGGCGGCAAATTTTTTGGCAATATCTTTTGTTTTTTGTATTGAATTGGAAATCATAGGAAGGGGGAGGGCTCGGCCGACCCTCACGCTCCCAGACAACTTGGGAGAAGAGCGTGAGGATCGGACCGAGCCGCAGCGGAGCGCGAGCGTCCCAATCGCATTCAGGAAGAATGCGGGAAGCTCAAGCGGACGCCGCTTGCTTGTAGTCCAGGTCGCGCATGCGACACGTTGATGACTTCACGGAAATCAACGCGGGGTATCCACCGGAAATGGTGGCTACCACCCTGGACTAATGTGACGGAAATGGCACCGTCACAAATTTGTGGGGCCCACAACGAGGTGCGCAACGTTGTGCGCGAGAGAGGGGATATGTGCCCTCGTCGTGGGCGAAAAGAGGGAGCGCGATTTGACCCGATTGTGCGCTCGACCTCTTGAAAAGAGCGAGATGAGGTGGCTGGACGAGCAGAGTCGTCCTGCTTGTGGGGTCCAAGCCGCCACGTGGCAGTCGCCTCATCTCGCTTATTAAGTAAATCACATTTTAGCCAAAAAGTCAATATTTGCCAATAATCAAAATAAATAGTATAATATCCATCGTTATGGCTCTATCACTTGAAGAAGTCCGAAAAATCGCCAAATTGGCTCGGCTTAATCTAACCGAAGCCGAAGAAAAACGCCACGCGGAAACAATTTCCGTTGTTTTGGATTATATGAATATTTTAAATGAAGTAAATACTGATGGTGTGGAAATTACGAGCCAGGTTACCGGCCTGTCCGATGTCATGCGTCCGGACGAGCCCAGAAATTGTGAAATTAAAAAAGAATTAATTAATCAAATGCCGGAAACAGAAGATAATGAATTAAAAGTGCCGGCGGTGTTTGAATAGCGTCGTCATTGTCATTCCGAGCGAGGCCTCAAGGCCGACGAGGAATCTCCATTCCAACGGGATAGAGATTTCTCCTTCGTCGTCGAAATGACAAAAAAATACAACACTCCTCGCAATGACAACAAAAAATATTTATGGAATTAAATAGATTAACAATTAAACAAGCACGCGCAGGATTAGATAGCGGAAAATTCACTTCCGTCGATTTAACGACCGCCTGCCTAAAAAGAATCAAAGAGCGTAATACTGAAATTAACGCTTTTATTACTGTTTGCGAAAAATCCGCGCTCGCCGAAGCCGAGGCGGCCGATGTTTTAATAAAAAATAAAAAAATAAAACCGCTTACCGGTATTCCGTTTTCTGTAAAAGACGCGATTTGCACCGCTGGCGTGCGTTCTACCGGCGCGGCCAAAATTTTGGACAATTATATTCCACCCTTTAACGCGACCGTAATTAAAAAAATCCGCGAGCAAGGTGGAGTTTTGCTTGGGAAAAATAATTGCGATACTTTTGGTCATGGCGCGAGTAACGAAAATAGCATGTATGGGCCGGTGCCAAATCCGCATGACACCACGAAAGTTGCCGGCGGTTCGTCCGGCGGCAGTGCGGCCGCGGTGGCTGACAATATGTGTATCTATGCCATTGCCGAAGATACGGGCGGATCAATTCGCTACCCAGCTTCTTTTTGTGGCATCGTTGGCTTGCGTCCGTCTTATGGCCGTAATTCGCGTTATGGCATTATGCCGATGGCCTCGTCGTTAGACACAGTTGGCCCAATGACAAAAACCGTGGAGGACATGGCGATTGTGATGCAAGAGATTGCTGGGCAAGATGTATTGGATGCGACCACCGTGCCGGACGTGGTTCCGAATTACGAAAAAGAATTGAGCAAAATTGATTTGGGAAAATTGACTGTAGGCGTTCCGAAAGAATATTTTTCAGTTGACGCTTTAGACCCAGAAGTAAAATCCGCCACCCTCACGGCCATAGAAAAATTAAAACAAGCCGGTGCGACTATAAAAGAAGTAAGCTTGCCAATGACTAAATACGCTATTGCCGTTTATTATATCGTCGTACCCTGCGAAGACAGTTCTAATTTAGGTCGTTTAGATGGTGTGCGCTATGGCGTTCGAGCGGATGAAAAAAGTTTGTATGATTTATACGCGAAATCACGCGAGGCTGGTTTCCCCGAAGAAGTTAAACGCCGAATTTTAATTGGCACTTATGCTTTATCCGCCGGCTATTACGATGCCTATTACAAAAAAGCCCAAAAAGTTCGCACTTTAATTATTCGAGATTTTGAAAAAGTTTTTCAAGAAGTTGATGTTTTAATTACCCCGACTTCGCCGTTCCCCGCATTCGCACTTGGCGAAAAATCTTTTGATCCAATGGCAATGTATTTAGCCGATGTATTTATGGCTCCGGCGTCTCTGGCCGGCGTGCCCGGGCTTTCTGTCCCATACGGCAAAACCAAATCCGGTTTGCCGATTGGCGTGCAAATTATTGGACCGCGATTGTCTGAAGGTTTGGTGATGGGGGTGGGAGAGGCGATAGAGAAAAATTGAAGAATGAAGATTGAAGATTTTTTAGAGTGCTTAATTTTTTTAATCTTTAATCTTTAATTTTCAATCTTTTATCCTATGCTAAAACTTCTCGAAAAACCCCAATTAGTAACGACCGGCGAAGCCGTCAATTTCCGCGACTCCTGGCGCGTATTTAAAATTATCGCGGAATTTGTGGATGGTTATAATTTTGTGGGTGATTTAAAACGCGAGGTGACGATTTTGGGTTCGGCGCGATTGGCTCCTAACAATAAATATTATAAAATTGCCGAACAATTTGGCGCGCTTTTGGGTAAAAATGGTTTCACTACCATGACCGGTGGCGGTCCGGGTATTATGGAAGCGGCTAACAAGGGGGCGGATAAAGCCGGCGGTGAATCCGTCGGTATCAACATCCAATTACCCCGCGAACAACGCACCAATCCTTATGTTAAAAAATCCGTCGGTTTTTCTTACTTTTTCACGCGCAAAGTAATGTTGACTTCGCCCGCCAACGCCTTCGTGCTTTTTCCGGGCGGATTTGGCACGTTGGATGAATTTTTTGAAGTGGTGGACTATATGGAGTTGGGTTATATGCATAAATCGCCGATAGTTTTGGTTGGGCGCGAATTTTGGGAGCCACTTATAAAATTTTTACGTAATCAATCAGTTGGTCAAGTGCACGCTTTTCCGGAAGAAATTATTAACACATGGCACATTGTGGAGACGGCGGAAGAAGCGTTTAATGCTATAAAAAATACGGAAGACCGCGACAATATCTGCGCGGTAGATGATATTTTGTGTCGCGGGGGAGCGGACTGGCGGATCTTTCGGATTTTGGCCGAACTTGTGGATGGGTTTGAATTTTTATCAAATGTGCGTGGCGATGTTACTGTTTTGGGAACGAAAAGTATTTTACCAGGTTCGTCATATTATGACGCGGCTTATGAATTAGGCAAGGCCTTGGCCAAAAATGGTAATACCGTGGTTACCGGCGGTGGCCCGGGCACGATGGAAGCGGCCAATAAAGGCGCGTTTGAAGCCGGTGGTACAAGCATTGGCATAAATATTATTACCGATCGGGGCGAGCGTATTAATAATTTTGTAAATAAATCTTTGGGTTTTCATTTTCCGTTCGTGCGTAAATTAATTATCACCGCGCCGTCCGAAGCGTTCGCGTTTTTCCCGGGCGGGTTTGGCACTTTACACCAGTTGTTTGAATTATTAACGCTAATTGAAACCAAAAAACGCGAGCCCATGCCGATTTTGCTTTACGGCGAAGAATTTTGGGCGCCGATGTTGGAATATTTCCGCCTCCTATCAGAAAAATTTAAAACCATCAATCGCGTGGATGAGGATTTGGTGACGGTTTTACATCAGCCGGAGGATATTTTGAAATATTTGCGATAATATCAAATTTCCAATTTCCAATGTCAAATCAATGTCAAAACAAAAATTTCAAATTATGATTGTCATGCTGAATTTATTTCAGCATCTCTGTGCTTTTAAGGGGATCCTGAAACACGATAGCCATGTGGCATCGCATGGAGTTCAGGATGACAATTGATTGGTTAATGTAAATTTGATATTTGGATTTATTTTGGAAATTGGAAATTTGGATTTTGAAATTATCATATGCTTCCATACTTCGAATACCACGCCATTATCGCTGGTCCCATCACTTTACAGGTCTGGGGTTTTTGGGTATCGCTGGGCGTAATTGCCGGAGTATTACTCGCCGATCGTTTGGCTAAGAAAAATTTTTTAGCACCGCAGTTAATTTGGGATTTAGCCGTGTGGGCACTACTCGCCGGACTACTAGGCGCGCGCGTTGGCCATGTTTTATTTTACGACACGGCTTATTATTTTGCCAATCCAATTGAGATTTTATACTTTTGGCAAGGCGGAGCGTCGTCTTTGGGTGGCTTTATCGGCGCCGGTTTGGCCGTGTGGACTTTTGCCAAAATTAGAAAAATTTCTTTTACCCAATTATCCGCTTATTTAGATGTAATGACTCCCGGCCTTTGGCTCGGTTGGGCTATCGGCCGCATCGGCTGTTTTTTTATCCACGATCACCCAGGCACATTGTCGCATTTTATGTTGGCGGTAAATTTTCCGGATGGAGCGCGTCATGATTTGGGCTTGTATGATTCTATTTTAGCTTGGGTGTTACTCGCGCTATCGCTAATTTTTTTCAAAAAACTGCGTAAACAAAATTCCGGTCTGGTATTTTTATTTACGGTCGCGCTTTACGCCTTTGTTCGTTTTTGGTTAGATTTTTTGCGCGCCACTGATGCTCGTTATTTTTATTTAACTCCGGCGCAATGGGGGATGGGTGTGGTATTTCTAGGATTGACATTTTGGCAAATTTACGGTAAAATTCGGTCTACATTGCCATCGCGAACAAAGTAACTGTCATTGCGAGCGAAGCGTGGCAATCTCAGTACAATCAACAATGGAGAGGTCGCATAGTGGTCGATTGCGCGCGCTTGGAAAGCGCGTATGCCGAAAGGCATCGAGGGTTCGAATCCCTCTCTCTCCGCAGTTCGCAACGAAGTGAGTTTAAACGCTCACTTTTTGCTTTTGTTAAGGGTAATTTGTCCAGTTCAAACCTTGTAAATTTGTCTTCAAGAGGTTTTAGTTTTTCTGTTGTATAAGTAAGCCATTTATATGGTGTAACAAAGAGTTTTTTGTCTTTTAATTCTCGGTTCAAACCTATTTTTAAAAGCATTGTTTTTTTACCTTTCGCGTCTTCTTTATTAAACCTTGATCGGGCTCGCATAGCGTAATCAATTTTATCTAGTAGTTCATCTTTTTGGTTGTTGTCTTTTTTTATCTTTTCTAACTTTTGAGATAAATTGACCAACTCTTTTTCATACTCATTTTTTTGAGCGACATATTCCTCATCGCAAACCAAACCCCTACAACTTAATTTTGTCAGGTTAATTTTTTCCAGTTTTATTTTCTCAATACTTTTTCCATATTCAACAATAATATTTTTATTCTGTTCAGGATTATCTTTTTTGTCGTCTTCCGCTATTTGAAAAAATAGTTTCTTAAATTCAGGGTGAAATTCGTACTGTCTTAATTCAATATCAATTTGTTTCTCTAAATCAATTGAGGTAATTGGTGATTGCATACAATTTTGAGCAACTTTTTTATGAGTACAGCGATAGTATGTATAAGTGGCGTTCTTTTTGGTGGCTTTAATGATTTTTGTATGTTCTTCACCTGTAATTAAACAACCACATTCACCGCAACGAATAATACCAGTAAACGCAAATTCATGTTTGTTATATCTTGGCTTACCATTTCTGCCTAATAACATTTGTATGCGGTCGTATTCTTCCAAAGTTATCATCGCTTTATGTTTACCTTGTTTTTGTTGTCCGTTATATTCAATAATCCCAGCATAAAAAATATTGGTAAATATTCTGTACAATGAAGCTCTAACTAATTTACCGCTTTTGTTTCGGCTGTTAGTTTTGGGGTCAAACTTCCATTCATTATTTAATTTGTTCAATACTTCGGGAACAGAATAATTACCCGACAACATCAGATCAAAAGCCTTACGAACAGTTTTAAATCTTTTCTCGTCAACCTCAATCGTACTTAATCCAGCAAGTCTAACATTCACATATCCATTCGGGCACATATTTGGTTGCCAACCCATCTCATATTTTTTCTCTAATCCACGCCGAACATCTTTTCCTAACTTTGAAGAAAAGTATTGTGATTGGCTTAATGCCATTTGCAACATCATTATGCCCTCGGGGGAGTTATCGAAGTTGTATGAGCCAAATTTGAGGTCGTGGATAACGCCTGTGCGGACTAGGTATGTTATTGTTGAAGCGTCAATTTCGTTTCTTGAAAGTCTATCAGGGTGCCACGCAATCACGCCAGTGGCCTCGCCTTTGCGTATTCGTTTGATCATGTTCTCAAATACTGGTCTTTCGTATGGACTAAAAGCCGAGTGCTTTTCTTCCAGTATTTCCACAATATCCACATCGCCAAACAATTCTTTTACTTTATCAATTTGGCTACTAATGGATAATGCTTGTCTTTCTTCGCCCTCGGTGCTTTTACGCACATAGGCAAAGTATTTGGTTGTATTTGTGCGTTGTTTCATATAAAGATGATTAAAAACAAAAAAGGACAGCCCTGGCTTACCCAACACAAATAGCCAAGAAGACTATTTCATCGGACAGGACTGCCCATCTCTGGTATGAAAATAAAAGAGTCTTCTTTTACGGCATTTTGAATTGTGTTGAGTAAGCCCTCATAATTAGTCGGTGCTTTTTTGTTAGCGTAGTTTTTTGTATTAGTTTCACAGTTGACTTACCTCTCAAAATATTTTATAATGTTTTAATGCCTAAATTTAAAAAATCACATGTTTTCAAATTTTATTGTCACATTCAGAGAAACTTTAGAGGCTGCTTTAGTCGTAGGAATAATTTTAGGGTATCTCACGCGCATTAAACAAGCTCAATACAACAACGTGGTTTATCTGGGCGTGGTTTTTGGTATTGCGGCTAGCGTCGCGGGAGCGTTTTTGTTTAACGCTTTGGCCGGTGGGTTTGATGGTGCGGCTGAACAAATTTTTGAAGGCACAACTATGCTTGTCGGCGCGTTTTTACTTACCACGATGATAATGTGGATGATGAATCAAAAACATGTGGCCGAGCATTTGGAGCACCGCGTGGAAGCGGAATTAAGTCACGCGCACAAGTTTGGTCTGTTTTCTTTAGTATTAGTTTCGGTTTTAAGAGAGGGCATTGAGACGGTAATTTTTTTAAGCGCGGCGAGTTTTTTAGCCGGTGGCAGTCATATTACTGGCGCCTTGGCCGGAATTATTTTTGCTATGCTTCTGGGATATGGAATTTTTATTGGCTCAATGAAGATTAATTTAAAAAAGTTTTTTAATATTACCAGTGTTCTATTGATTTTATTTGCCGCCGGTCTTATCAGCCACGGTATTCACGAGTATCAAGAGGCCTGGTGGGTTCCAGCCGTGATAGAACACGTTTGGGATATTAATGGTATTATTGATGAGCGGGGAGTATTGGGGGGTATTTTGGTTGGGTTGTTTGGTTACAATGGCAACCCGTCTCTTCTAGAGGTAGTTGGTTATTTTTTATATCTTATTGTAATTCTGGTTTGGTGGCGAATGGCTGACAAAAATAAGCGGTTGGATTAATTTGTCTAGAAATGGTATACTATAATTAGTTTTATTCATAACCTTCACACTATATGTGCATGGGTAAAAGCAAAATGTGCGTAGGCCATTTGGTGGCCGGCGCGCTCGTGGTCGTCGGCGCCCTGAATTGGGGTTTGGTCGGCGCGTTTAATTTTAATTTGGTCAACACCTTGTTGGGCGGTTGGCCGATGGTAGAGCGCGTGGTTTATGTGCTCGTTGGTTTGGCAGCGTTGTTTATGCTCGCGATGTGCCACTGTAAAGCGTGTGGTATGGGTGGCGGTAGTTGTAAAACCGAAGGTGATGCCGGCGGTTGTTGTGGTGGCGAAAAGAAGATGTAAAGACAGAGATCCCGATTTTTGTCGGGATGACAAGAAAAAAATGCCCCCAATTTAATTGGGGGCATTTTTGTTTAAAAGTATTTTTTTACCAGTTGATCTACTTTGCTATCTACCTCGGCCGTTGTTAGTGGTGACGTTTCACCGGATTTTTCTATTAATTCAATTACCGTTTTTAAAACATGTTTCATGCCCGGGATAATATGATTGTCGCGATCTTCGGCATAAGAAAAGCGAACATATCCGGCGCCCATTGAACCAAAATCACTGCCGGCCAAGGTGGCAATGCCTTTTTCCGTCAAAAGCCAATTTGATAATTGTTTATCAGTGGTAATTGCCAAATTATTTTTCACATAAGATAAATTCAGCACTTTGTGGAAACTGGGGAATAAATAGAATGCGCCTTCGGCCACATTCGGGACGACATAAGGCGAAAGCAAGCGCAAACTCGCTTCCACGAATTTGCCTTTGTGTTCATATTCCACAAAATCTTTGACAATTATCTCTTGAACTTTATCGCTGATACATTCATATTTACAACCGTCCAATTCCATATCGCCAAATACCGCGCCGGCCGCTATTTGAGAGAAACGGGGGACAGCGGTATATTTATTAATGGCAAATTTTCCGAAAATTTCAATGAGCCAGGCGGGGGCAATTATAAACCCGAGCCGCCAGCCGGTCATGGCAAAATTTTTGGAAAAACCATTTAAATTAATAGTATAATCCAACATGCCGGGGATAGACAGAAAACTAAACTGTTGTTTATCGCCACCGAAGACAATTTGATCATAAATATCATCAAATACGACGAAGAATTTATATTGCCTGACCAATTCGGCGATTTGTTCTAATTTTTCTTTGCCAAACACCATGCCGGTCGGGTTTTGAGGAGTGTTTAACATCAATAATTTTACTTGGGTATTTTCTTCCAATAATTTTTTCAAATCTTCTACATCAAATTCTAAAGTGTTTTTGATTTCATCGCGGCGCGCGCTCCAATTTAAAACATTACCGTGATTATAAAAATTAGCGAGCGAGTCATAAATCGGATAGCCCGGGTTTTGGACAATTATTTTGTCGCCCGGCGCTACGAGTGCCTGAATACTCATTTCAATCGCCGGTTTTCCGCCTGGTTGTAACAAAACATTATCTTTAGTAATGTTAATTCCGCGGGTTTTGTTCCAGTGTTTGGCAATGTTCTCGCGCACCTGTGGATAACCGGCAAAGTGTCCGTATTTGGTCTGTTTGTCTTGCAGGGCTTTAATCGCGACATCAATAATCGGCTGGGGAGTTTTTGGTCCAGTATCACCAACATGAAATTTATAAATCTGGGGAAATTTTCCCGATTTTTCTACTTCCATTACTTTGGCGCCGAAATCAAAAGCACTTTCTGTGCCGAGGTAATTTAAAGCCGGGTTAATCGTAACATTGGGAATTAAATTTTTGTCGGTAAGAAATTTTGGGAGGGACATAGAGTTGTAAATTAACTAATTCGCTAATTCACTAATTTCTAATAAAATACTCAATTATAAAATATTTTGAGTATTGGGAATTTTATTAGCGAATTAGGACTTAGTTAATTTGAGAATTATTAGTATTAATTAATTATTTTAAATTTGAATTTATAATTTTTTTCAATAAATCCTTGGCCGTAAACCCAGCCACCTCATACACCTCTTTCGGATTTCCTGAAGTCAAATAAGTATCAATCGCAATCGTTCGTTTATCATAATCGCTCGGCAATAAAAATGGATATAAAAATCCTTTCCAGCCATTGTGCATCGCGACCACGCGAGCGCGGTCTTCGTCCGAACAAATTTCATTGGCCTTGGTCGGATTAGTTTTGCGTAAGTCCTCGTATAATTCCGGCGATGTGACGGCAATAATTTTTACATCCAATCCGCCCGCTTCTAATTCCGGTACAATTTCCAAGGTATTGGCCAGCACCTGCGCCCCACAAATCGCCAATGCAATTTTTCGTCCGCCATTTTCCGAATAATTTTTAAATACATACGCGCCATTTACCGCCTCGCGCGCTTCGGGCACGCCATTGCCACGTTTAAATACCACCGTATCCGGTCGCGCCACCGACAACGCAATCGGCTCGCCTTTTTCCAAAGCGTAAAATAACATTTCAATCGTTTCGTTCGCGTCCATTGGTTTGTAAACTTTTATGCCCGGGTAAGCGTTATACATGCTCATCCAAAACATGCCTTGGTGAGTTGGACCATCCTCGCCGGTTTCCGGGCCATCATGCGCGGCGAGTACGATAAAAAATCCTTTGTGTTCGGGATATAAATGATTGTTGATCAAAGTCAGACGCACGCAGTTCGTCATCATGGAGGTGAACACGCCGTAAGAAGCAAAAACAGATACGGGTGCGAATCCACCCGGCAAGCGGTCGGTCGTAATCGCCGTGCCAAACATTGCCATATTTTGTTCAGCAATGCCAAAACGCACACCTCGTCCCAACGGATTATTAGGAGTAATCACCCCGTAAACATTTTCTGCTTTGGCAGTTAAAACTGATTTGGCCAAATCACCGGCGCCAGCATAAAAAAATGCGGTTTGTTTCATCAGCCAGTCAAACCAGGCCTGAGTGGCTTTGCGGGTAGCGACATTGGCACCCTGTTCAAATACTAATTCCGTCGGCAAAGTTTCCGGTCGTTTGATGTCAGTCGGATTAACGATGGCCCGACCGGTTAAAGCCGTTGTCATTTTTGTTATTAATTCGCTTTCTGGTTTAATTTTGGCAGTAGTAATTTTTAAACGCTCACAAACATATTGCGCTAATTCGGGCGTTAATTGTTTTAGCACCACCTCGATATCTTTGGTAGTTTCTTTTTCTACACCTGGAATATCAAAGCCCAATTTTTTCATTATTTCCACATAGTCCGGAAATTTAGCTGGTGTGCCGTGTGATTCGGCTGTGTTTTCCATTTTGCCATAACCCTTACCTTTGAAAGCGTGCGCTAATACGCAGGTTGGGCGTTTGTTGCCAAAACCTTCCGATGCTTTGCGATAGGCATAAACTAATTCCAAAACATCGTGACCATTTACTTCAATTACATTCCAACCCAATCCTAACCAATGATTAATATAAGGCGTGGCGATTACTTCGTTGATGTCGCCGTCAATGCCAAAATGGTTATAATCCAAATTGACAATCAGATTATCTTGCCCCAAAGACACGGCCACGTTGCGCGCTTCATAACTCATCCCTTCTTCGCTTTCGGCGTCGCCCATGATTACAAAAACTTTAGTGTCTAATCCACAGGACTTATGCACCGCGGCCATACCAGACGCGCCGGATAAACCATGCCCGGACGGGCCAGTTCCAAAGTCAGCTAGAGGACTGTACGCCTCAACATGTCCTTGCGGGCCGTCCGGTCGGCGGAAACGGTGTAAATGTTTGGCCAAGACCGCGTGTAATTTATCCTCGTCAAAATTTTGACCGGTTAATTTTAAGGATTCGTAAATTACCGTCAAAATCGCGTAGAGAGCGGGGGTACAATGTCCGGCTGACCAAATCAATCGATCGCGCCCATTATTTTTTGGATCAAGCGGATTAAATCCCATCACGCCGGATAGGACCATTGCCAACAGCATCTCCGCTTTGGCGCTTGACCCCGGGTGACCAGAGCGCGCCGCCTCAACCATAGCAAAAATAAAACCACGCATAATGCGGGCTAAATCATTGAGTTTATCGGTATCAATTCCGGGTAAAACGGCTAAATCCAATTTTTGTAAATTTAAATACTCTCCGCCCGCCATCTGATTTTCAAAACGCGCCGGTTCGGCGGTTTTTAGCTTTTCCCAGTCATTTTTTTCTAAAATGTTATATGCCATAAATACATCTTAAATTGTGGATAAGTGTAATTTATGATATTATATACCTATTGGTTATATATTTCAACCCCCACGCTAAGCGTGGGTTATGGGACGCTTAGCGTTCCCCCTTTTTGTGTATATCAACATGCCGGAGATTTCATCGTTTTTATTGGCCGTACCTTTATTTTTGCTCGGCCTATATTTTTTTACTAAAAGTAAGTCCACTTGGTTGGGGAATATTTTTTTTGGTTTGATATTTTTGGTGATCGTAATTCTATCCCTGTCATATTATATCGCTGATCGTTTTACCGGAGAAGGCATTACCGAAGCCGTGGTGTATCATCTTAAATACGGTTTGGCTGGCGCCGGATTTTTTGAATATCGGTATTTGATTGTTGGGAGCGCGTTGTTTTTAGTGGCTTGTTTTATTATTTTAGGTTTTATTATCCGTGCCTCGCGTAAAAATGAACCACGATTTTCATATTCTCTTTTGTCGTTGTTATTATTTACTCTTTCAATTATTTCCAATCCGTCATCGTTGTCGTGGTATCAAATAACTCAAGAAGAATATCTCGCCGGCATCATGCCTGCGGCCGTAGCTTTTACCAACAAGCCGGAAACGAATTTTATTACCACCGCTACGACCACGGAAATTATTCCTCTTGATCCGTTTAGTTTCGAAGCGCTATACCACAATTCATCGCTTGTTCCAATCAGCGAGACTCACCCTAATTTAGTTTTTATTTATTTGGAAGGATTTGAACAAACTTATTCTGATGGCAAAACTTTTCCCGGGCTAACGCCGGAATTGAATAAATTAAAAAATGAAGCGATTGTTTTTAATGACATTACCCAGGTGTATAGCACTGGCTTTACGATGGGCGGGATGGTGGCGAGCCAATGTGGTATACCGCTCATGACGCCGTCGGGCGGTAATTCTATGTCTGGTATGGATAAATTTTTTGTTGGCGCGCGTTGTTTGGGTGATTTATTACATGAGCAAGGATATTATTTGTCATATTATGGCGGGGCACGTGCGGAATTTGCCGGTAAAGATTTGTTTTATAAATCCCACGGCTTTGATGAATTTTTGGGATATGAAGATTTGCGTCCGCGTTTGGCTGATAAAAATTATGTGAGCGGGTGGGGAATTTATGACGACAGTTTTTTACCAATGGCTTATGATCGGTTTGAACAGTTGTCTGCTGGCACGAATAATTTTGGATTATTTTTAATTACGCTCGATACTCACCATCCCAAAGGCCATGTTAATCGGGCTTGCGCCGGTCGGGTTTATACTGATGGCAAAAATCCGATGTTAAACGCGGTTAATTGTTCTGATTATTTAGTGGGAGAATTTGTAAAAAAATTACGCGCGTCGCCTTATGGCGCTAACACTGTGATTGTGCTCGCGTCTGATCATTTGGGTCTGGAAAATATGGCTACGAAACTGTTGGAAAAACAAAAACGGACCAATCGGTTGATGATTTTGCCTCCGTCCGCCTTACCACAAGAGATTGGCGTGCCCGGGTCAACTTTGGATACCGGCTCGACGGTGTTGCCGTTTTTAGGTTTTTCCGGTGATATTGGTTTGGGGCGGAATTTATTGTCCGACGCTACTTCAACGGCCACCGAAACAAAATTTATTCGTGATAATGTTCGTAAGTGGCGGGCGGAAGTGACTGGGCTTTGGAAATTTCCTAAAATTGAGCAGTTTGCTTTAAGCAGTGTTTCAAACAAAAGTGTAAACATTGATGGCCGGACATTTAAATTACCGGTTTTAGTGGAAGTGGGCCGGGATTTGGAAACCCAATTACGTTTTAAATTTGACACAATGGGCAGTTTATTTTTTTCTTATTTGGATAACGTTTCTTCCAGCGAACATTTTTTGTATTTTGACACCTGTAAAGAAATACGGAAAATTTATGATCAGGTGGCGGATAATGATTACTGTGTTTTATTTGGCAAAAAAAATGACTGGCGCGCCACGGTTTTACGTGGGGAGAATTATTTTACCGTGGAAGATATTGAGAGGATTTTGAAAATTTAGTTTTCATGTTAAATAAAATTAAAAAAGAAATTCGTAGCTTGGCTAATCCGACGAGAGCTAAGCTTTCTTTGCGTTTTTTTAAAACTGGCCCGGGGCAGTACGGCGAGGGGGATAAATTTTTGGGGTTAACGATGCCTGAGACACGTTCAGTTGTGGAAAAATATTGGGAAGATCTGAGTTTTGCGGATACGGAAAAATTATTGCATTCACCGTGGCACGAAGAGCGGATGGTTGCGTTATTAATTTTGGTAAAAAAATTCGAAGAGGGGAGTAAGGCGGATAAAACCCGCGTGTATAATATTTTTTTAAAAAATATTCGTTATATAAATAATTGGGATTTGGTGGATGTGACCGTACCGAGAGTGGTGGGCGTGTATTTATTAGATAAATCAAGAAAGATTTTGTATCAGTTAGCAAAGTCAAAAAATTTGTGGGAACGGCGAATTGCCATACTCGCGACTTTTGCTTTCATCTATAATGGTCAATCAGCAGACACTATAAAAATTGCCAAAATTTTATTAAAAGATAAACACGATTTAATTCATAAAGCGGTTGGTTGGATGTTGCGTGAGGTAGGGAAGAGGTGTTCGGTCAAGATTTTAGAAGATTTTTTGCGTGGAAATGTAGCCAAAATGCCTCGCACAATGTTGCGGTATTCTATTGAAAAAATGCCTTTAAAAAGGCGTAAACATTGGATGACTAGAAAATAGTGTGAATAGCCGTTGTTTTTTGCTTGAATTTGTGTTATACTACGTATAATATATGTTCTCGTATTTTTGGCTTACTTTTTTATACCAGCCGTTATTTAATGCCTTAGTTTGGATTTATTCCAATGTGGCTGATTTTAACTTGGGCTGGGCCGTTATTTGGCTCACCGTATTTTTGCGTATCTTACTTTTGCCACTTTCTATTATTTCCGAGCGCAATATAATCCGTGAAGAACGAGCTGAAGCCGAAGCTGAGGAAAAATCGCAGGCATTTCGTGGTGATCCGGTATTAATGAAAGACGCGTTTCGTAAAATAATGAAAAAGCACAAAATTTCTCCATGGGCAAAAGTGGCGACGCTCGTTATTCAATTGCTCGTATTAGTTTTACTTTATCAGGTGTTCGTTCGAGGAATTACCGGTGAACGTATTGCGCATATTTTGTATCCATTTATTGAGTTACCAGGTCAAATTAATGTGATTTTTTACGGATTTGATATTGGCGCGCGTTATGATACTTTATGGGCTGGCATTTGTGCGTTATATTTATTTGCCACCATTATTTTGGAACAGCGCGGTAAAAAATGGACACCCGGCGAAGCGATATTTTTGTTTTTATTTCCCCTTTTCACTTTCTACATTTTGTGGATCTTGCCAATGGTCAAATCGCTTTTCATTTTGACATCAATGGTGTTTTCGAGTATAATAGAGATAATCGTCCGTTTGTTTTTTTCCGGTAAAAAAGAAGCCAAATCACATCATTAATAATCCAATTAATTGTCATCCCGATGAAAATCGGGATCCCTGTCCAATTTGTAAGTCAACAGAGATTCCGATTTTCATCGGAATGACAGTAAATAAATATTTTATATATGGCCGGTGATTCTCTTGACAAATTAATGTATTCTTTCGTCGTCGAAGATGTTTTAAAAGGTTTTTTTATTTACGTCCCGCCGGGCTATGTGGCCTGTGTTTATGATATGGGCAGAGGAGTGCTAAAAAAGGTTTTGACCCCCGGGTTGCATTTAAAAATTCCATTTTGGCAAAAGGCCAAATTGTTTAATGTCCAGACCTTGGAATACGGCATTAACCGCCAATTTAAACCGGAAAATGAACGGGCTTTGGGTGATATTCCAACCGCGGCTGTTACGCAAGATGGCAAGCGCGTGGCCGTGGAAGGCACAATTTTATTGCGTTTAGATGTGCACCAGATTCCGAGTATTTGGCAAACTATTGGCGAAGATTTTGTGGCCAAAATTGTCCGTCCGACAATCAGAAGTCGTATGCGCATGGTATTTTCACGGTTTGATTACACTGATATTATCGGCCCAAAACGTGACGCGGTAGAAACCGAATTAAAAAACGAGTTAGAACGCATTTTTTACGCGCGCGGTATTTATGTTGAAAACTGCTTGTTAAGCGAGATTTCGCAGATTGCGATGAATTAATGGATTCTTCGCTACGCTACGCACCATAAATTTTTTGTTTGGAATATAAAGTTTACAGGGCCCGGCTTCACTGCGTTGCGCCCGGTAAACCATACTACTAATAAATTAAATATAGAGTAAAGTTTACAGGGCGTAGCCGAAGGCGAAGCGCTGTGGATAACTTCCTTCTTGACGAAAAATTTAAATAGGTATATATTATCACTCATACAGTATGAGTGATAATTTTTTAGCGAAAATGCGCTGATAATATGGAAAAACGTCTCTCTGAACTCTTAAACCTCGTCATTAAAACCCATATTAAAACGGCCGAACCAATTGGCTCGCGTTTTTTGGTAGAAAAGTGTGATTTAGGCAGGGGAGAGGCCACCGTGCGCAACGAACTACGCGAGTTAGAAGAGCAGGGGTATCTAAGACATCCCCATACTTCAGCCGGCCGAATCCCAACCGAAAAGGGCTATCGCTATTATTTGAAAAATTTGGATTTAGCACGCGCAAAATTAACCAAAAAAGACAACGATGTTTTTGGGATGAGCGTTTCGGCGGACACGGATAAAGAAAACGCGCAAAAAGTTTTAGTAAAAAATTTAACAGCGCTTTCCAACGCTACGGCGATATTGGCATTTTCTCCCGATCAGGTGTATTATACCGGTCTCTCCAATTTATTTTCTCAGCCGGAATTTTCCGAGTTGGCGCTTGTTGCTGACGTAACGCAAATTTTTGACCACTGTGAAGATTGTTTGGAAAATTTTTCGGACGAAGTAACCACCGAAATAAAATATTTTTTTGGCCCCGAGCATGGTTTTGGTAATTTATTGTCCGTGGCGGCGTTTCGCTTTGGTGATGAAAGCTTATTGATACTACTCGGGCCCATGCGCATGGATTACGCCCGCAATTACGCGTTAATGAATAAAATTAAGGAATTAATTTAATGTATGTCTGACGAACCAAAAATCGAAAAAGATGAAGAACAAGCAGAACAAATTGATATAGTTCAAGACGAAGCTGTGGCCGAACCAGAGCCAATCAAAAAATCTTTTTTTCATAAAAAATGCCAAAATTGCGAAGGATTAGAAAAAGAGCGCGACGAATATAAATTCGGTTGGCAACGCGCTTTGGCTGATTACAAAAATTTACAAACTGAAACGGAAAAGCGTCGCGGTGAATGGGTGCGAATGAGCGAAGCGCAAATTTTGGAAGAGTTTATTCCGGTTTACGATAATTTTAAAAAAGCGTTCGCGGTCAGTGGCTCTCTCCCACTGCCCGAGGGGGAGATAAAGAGGGGGTGGGAGAGTTGGGCGCAAGGAATTGAATATATCAAAAAACAATTTGGGGATGTTTTATCCGCGCACGGTGTGGAAGAAATAAAAACAGTCGGTGAAAAATTTGATCCGACTAAACATGAAGCCGTGGGTGATGAAGAAATTGAGGACAAAGAACATGGTGAAATTTTAAGAGAAGTAGATGGTGGCTATATAATCGGCGGCAAAGTATTGAAAGTCGCTAGAGTAATTATTACTAAATAATTTATTAATAATCTATGTCCAATTCAAAATTTTATCAGTTAATTTCCGCGCTCTTTGTTACCTGTCTAATTATTTCCAACATCATCGCCGTTAAAATCGGCGCGTTCGGCAGTTATTTTTTACCGGTGGCCGTAATTTTATTCCCCATTACCTATATAATTGGTGATATTTTAACCGAAGTGTATGGCTACGCGGCCGCGCGGCGCGCCATTTGGACCGGTTTTGCCTGTAATTTACTCGCGGTCGTCGCCATTTATATCAGTATTAAAATTCCGTCCGCGCCGTTTTTCGCTAATCAGACCGCCTTTGAGCAAATTTTAGGATTTACTCCGCGCTTACTCGTCGCTTCGTTTAGCGCCTATTTAGTCGGCCAATTTGTCAATTCAATGTTGCTATCCAAAATGAAAATTAAAACCCAAGGTAAACATTTGTGGGCGCGCACGATTGGTTCTACTGTCGTGGGTGAAGGTTTGGATTCTTTGATTTTTATCAGTTTGGCTTTTTGGGGCGTGATGCCGGTCGGAGTTTTGGGCGGTTTGATTTTGACGCAATGGATTTTTAAAGTTTTATTTGAAACAGTCTCCACGCCGTTCACTTATTATTTTGTCAGCTTGCTAAAGAAAAAAGAAGGTGTTGATGTTTACGACACTGAAACTAAATTTAATCCGTTAGCACTTTAAAATATGCCAACAACCAAAGAAGATTTAAAAAAATTAACTCAATTAGGCAAAGGCAGTGCCAAACCGGCACGGACGCTCGAAGTTTTTCCCAATCACTCCGGGCAAAATTTGGAAGTGGAATTGCACTGCACCGAATTTACCTGTCGTTGTCCTTTGACGGGTCAGCCAGATTACGCCGAAATTTTGATTACCTATGTGCCGAATAAATATGTGGTAGAATCAAAGTCAATGAAATTATATCTGGAAACATTTCGCGAAGTGGGCGTGTTCCACGAACATTTGGCCGTGGACATTGGCAATGATTTTGTAAAGTTTGTAAAACCAAAAAAATGCGAAGTGGAAGTGATATTTAATACGCGCGGTGGGATTGCAATTAGCGCGCGGTGGAAGATGGGAAATAAAGCGACAAACAGCGAAGGATTTGATGACGATGAAACTTATTTTACCAAGGATGATTCAGGTATAATCAGGGCGTATGTTAATGGAAGAGAAGAAAAATAAAAAAGAGGCATTCCCGCGGGATAAAACCCTTTGGTGGTCCTCTTATGATGATAATTCGATTGGAGAGGCAATTACATAAGGACGAAACCTTATGAACCTCCTCTCATCGTGATAAATATAGTATATCAAGAAAAAGAAGGTTTGTTAAGGGGGTGGCGACTGTCATTCCGAGCGAGGCTCGCGCCGACGAGGAATCCCTTAAAGTGGTTAAATTGGAGAAATTTATTAGTATATGTTTAAAACTTTTATAGATATATTGGTTGCCATCTGGGCGGTATTCAAACACCACTTGAAAGAATGGGGTGGATTTTACTTGGCATCCGCAATTTGGGCTGGAGTTTTTCAGAGTTTATCGCGCAATTCTGATATTTTATATTGGGGCGATACAGATTACTGGGGGTGGTTATTTTTTACATACTTTGCTTTAATAACTGGTTTTAGTTTCGGGATGAATAAAAATAAAAAATGATTTTATGAATCAAGAAATTAAAGATGTGGCTAACTATTTAAAACCCCATGGTTTTTTTATAGATGTTTTGTATTTTATTATAGGGAATGTTATTATTTTTTCTCTGTTATTTTTAAATTTGCTACCTAGTAATTTAGTTTATTTATTATTTAAAGATAGTCCATTTCAGCCATTTTTAGTCACTATATTTTATATATCAATATCTTATTCTATTGGAAGATTAGCATCGGCATTTGGTAGTCAAATTTCGCGTTTTGTGATTTCATTAGATGCTCTAGTCCGATTGGGGCCAGGCACTCTTGTTAGATTGAGAAATTATTATGTAAAAAATAAAGAATTTGCGATAATTACAACTAGACAAAGTGAAATTACTATTTGTGATGAATTTGAATACATATCAAATAATATAATTTTGCAAACACATAGAGACAGACTTAATTACCACTATATATTTTTGGACGGTTTATTATTTATAATAGGTTTTTATTCAATATTTTATCCATTGTATTTATTACCAATATTTTTATTAATTTTGTTAGACTCCATTAGCACTAATAGATCATTAAACTTATTAAGTATTCGTACAGAACATAAAATTTTGAATACTAAAAAAAATAATTTAATTAATATTTAATTAACATAAACACATATGTCAAAAGTACTCGGCATCGACCTCGGCACCACTAACTCTTGCATGGCCATTATCGAAGGTGGCCAGCCCAAGGTGTTGGAAAATAAAGAAGGCGCGCGCACCACGCCATCTATGGTTGCGATTAACAAATCCGGCGAACGACTGGCTGGGCAATTAGCCAAACGGCAGGCCGTTACCAATCCGGAAAACACTTTGTATTCTATCAAACGTCTTATCGGCCGTCGTTTTACCGATGCCGAAGTTCAGCGTGATTTAAAATTGATGCCTTACAAAATTGTTCAATCCGGTGATGGGGTAAAAATTAAAATGGGTGACAAAGATCATTCCCCGCAAGAAATTTCTGCAATGATTTTGCAAAAGATGAAAGCTGATGCCGAAGAACGTATTGGTGAAAAAATTACTGATGCGGTAATCACCGTACCAGCATATTTTGATGATGCCCAGCGCCAAGCCACCAAAGACGCGGGCGCGATTGCCGGTTTGAATGTTTTGCGTATTGTGAACGAACCAACGGCGGCGGCTTTGGCTTATGGTTTTGATAAAAAAATTGAACAAAAAATCGCGGTGTATGATTTGGGTGGCGGCACTTTTGATATTTCCATTTTGGAAGTAGCGCCGGACAATGTTCAGGTTTTGTCTACCAACGGCGACACGCATTTGGGCGGTGATGATTTTGACCAAATTTTAATTCGCTGGATTTTGGATGAATTTAAAAAAGATCAAGGAATTGATTTGGGTAAAGACAATTTGGCCTTACAACGGATAAAAGAAGCGGCCGAAAAAGCCAAAATTGAATTATCCACTTCGCAAGAAACCGAAATCAATCAGCCGTTTATCACTTCCGGCGTAGATGGTCCGAAACATTTGGTAATGAAATTATCCCGTTCTAAATTAGAAGAATTAGTAGGGGATTTAGTTGCCAAAACTATGGGTCCGGTGCAAAAGGCATTGGATGACGCCAAATTAAAAGTAGGGGACTTGCACGAAGTCGTGATGGTCGGCGGGATGACACGCATGCCAATGGTACTCGCGGCCGTAGAAAAGTTTTTCAATAAAAAACCAAACATCAGTGTGAATCCGGACGAAGTGGTCGCGATTGGCGCGGCGGTTCAAGGCGGTGTTTTGCGGGGCGATGTCAAAGATATTTTGTTGTTAGATGTGACACCGTTGTCTTTGGGTTTGGAAACAATGGGCAGTGTGATGACCAGATTAATTGAACGCAACACCACGATCCCAACTTCCAAAACGCAAACATTTTCCACCGCGGCTGATAATCAACCGGGCGTAGAAATTCACGTGTTGCAAGGCGAGCGTCCGATGGCCACTGACAACAAAACTTTGGGTCGATTTATGTTAGATGGTATTCCACCAGCTCCGCGTGGTGTGCCTCAAATTGAAGTAAGTTTTGATATTGATGCTAATGGCATTTTATCGGTAAAAGCCAAAGATAAAGCCACTAACAAAGAGCAGTCAATTACTATTACTGCTTCAACCGCATTATCAAAAGAAGAAATTGAAAAAATGAAAAAAGAAGCAGAAACGCATGCGGATGAAGACAAGAAAAAGCAAGAATTAATTGAGACCCGCAATTTGGCCGATACGATGGTGTACACTTCGGAAAAAATGATGAAAGAAGTGGAAGAGAAAAAAATTGCGATTACCGATGAAGAAAAGAAAAATGTGGAAGAGGGTTTGAAGGCGGTGAAAGAGGTAAAGGATAAGGATGATGTGGAGGCGATTAAAAAAGCGTCCGAGGCGTTGTCTAAGGCCGCGCAAGTTGTTGGTCAGAAAATGTACCAAACCCAACAGCCACCCCAAGGTGGTCAGCCGGGCGCGCAACCAGGTGGTGAAGAGCCAAAGAAGGACGATGGACCAATCGAAGGCGAGGTAGTGAAATAATTAAATTTGTGGTAAAATATATCATGATTTAAATCATGATATAAATAATTATAATTTTATGACAGATCAAGAGCCTCGTGAAATTAGCGAACAGGAGCTGGCTAATTTTCGTATGGAAATTCAGGCTATGAAAGATTTTGCCGCTGGTAAAAATAAAAATATTACGCATATAGATCCGGATCAGTTGTCATCGAAAGAGTATTTGATGTGGCAAAAAATGAAGAGCGTAGTTCGCCAATTAAGGGTTATGGTTGATACGGCTGACCTTAGCAATTCCGCAGCTTTAATAGTGCACATGAACACTCTGGTAACAGCAGTAAGCACGGTTAATGGTATGAAAGATGGGGTTGGTAGTTTTTATGCTTGGGTGAATAACGCAATAACTACTCCGTTGGCGCTTGAAAGTTTTAATCTGAAAGAAGATAGTGACAAACAAGAAGCACTTGATATGGTTCGTGATTTAGAAAGTAAGCTGTCCATTTAGTAGTTACTTTTTTTACAGTTTTTTGATTTATTTTTGTGCCCAAAGATTACTATAAAATACTCGGCTTGGAAAAAAATGCCACGGCCGATGAAATAAAAAAAGCGTTTAAAAAAATGGCCATGACGCACCATCCGGACCGACCGGGTGGTGATGAAAAAAAGTTTAAAGAAATAAACGAGGCCTTTCAAGTTTTAAACGATGCTGATAAACGAACCAAATACGATCAATTTGGTTCTGATTTTGAATCTCAAGGTGGTTGGGGCGCGTCTGGTGGTAATTGGGAAGATATAATGAATGCGTTTCGTCGGGGCGGTCAAGGCGGGGGCGACAGCGGATTTTCTTTTAATTTTGGCGGACAAGATGCCGGTGATATTTTTGGCGATATGTTTGGATTTGGTGGCGGTGGCCGTTCTCGTCGTGGCGGTGGGCAAGCACGTGGTCGTGACATACAAGTTGATGTTGAATTGGATTTAAAAGAAGCGGCGTTTGGAATTGAAAAAGAAATTTCTTTACGAAAACAAAGCGCCTGCGATGTTTGTAATGGTTCTGGTAGCGAGCCGGGTAGTAAATTAGATACTTGTGCCACTTGTAAAGGCCAAGGCCAAGTTGTCCAACAACAGCGAACTTTTTTGGGCGTGATGCAAACCGTAGCTGCGTGTCCGAATTGCCAAGGCCGTGGCCAAAAACCCGGCAAGCCCTGCAAACATTGCGGTGGCGATGGAATTTTGGCAAAATCTTCGACAATAAATGTAAAAATTCCGGCTGGCATAGACGAAGGTGAATCTATTCGTTTAACCGGTTATGGCGAAGCCGCTCCTCATGGTGGTGGAACAGGGGATTTGTACGTGCGCGCGCATATTCGCCAACAGAAAAATTTTCATCGCGAGGGTTTTGATGTTTATACTGATTTAGAAATAAATTTTAGCCAAGCCGTATTGGGTGACAAAGTCGCGGTCAATACCTTGGACGGATCAGTGAATTTAATGATTCCCGAAGGAGTTGAATCCGGCCAATTAATAAAAATAAAAGGTCATGGCATCACGCATTTAGGTCGAACCACGCGTGGTGATCATTATGTTAAAATAAAAATCCGCGTGCCCAGAAAAATTTCGCGCGAGACGCGGAAAAAGTTGGAAGAATTAAAAAGTGAAATTTAATCCGCCGAAGAGGCGGATTATTTTTTCGTTTATTATTTAAATAAAGGATGAAATTGATTGTGAATTTTTTCAGCGTAACGATCAGAGGCGTGAACATAGCGCGTGGTGGTATCAAGCGACTCGTGACCCAATAAAATTTGAATAGCAGCCGGATTCGCACCATTTTCGGCTAAATATGTCGCAAAACAATGGCGCAAAGTATGCGCGCTTACCGGTAAATTGATATCTAATAATTCACGATATCTTTTTATTTTAAACTGTAAATAATTTGTAGATATCCTTTTATTTTTTTCTTGGTTATTTCTGCCGCGATAGGGGATAAATAGCATTTCAGAGGTACTGTTGCGAATTTTTAGGTAATTGGATAGGTGAGTGAGAGCACGTGGTGTTAAATATACAAATCTTTGTTTTTTTCCTTTACCCATCACATATACCCGTCCGGTTTTGTCGATCTGATTAACTTTAAGTGATAAAAGTTCTGAAATACGCATACCGGTGGCAAACAAAGTTTCAAGCATGGCGCGATTACGCATGCCAACTTGCAAATTGTCTTCGTATTTTGTCGGTGCTTCTAAGATTTTTAAAACTTCATTGATTTCCGGTACACGAGCGTGTTTTTTTTCTGTTTTTAACAGCTTGATTGCATTAGCTGAAATAGGGGAGTCATAATCCATGTCTTCCAAAAATTTTAGGTATGATCTTAAAGCAGATAAAACACGGTTTATTGAGTAACTCGTTAATTTCTGTTCAGATTTATGATTTTCTGCCGTTTTTCTGTCAGTAGAGGTCAGGTATGCTTTGTATCGCAAAATATCAGTTTTTGTAATTTTTTCAAAATTTTGCTTAATATCGTCTCTTAAAAAATCTTCAAAAGTATTTAGATCGCGTTCATAGTTATAGGCAGTTTCATCGGAAAAGTTGTTGGCTTTTAGATTTAGGATAAAGTCATCTAGGTGTGGTAATTCTATGGTCATATTAGTTATAGTGCAATGATATGTCTTTCCTCCAACAACATTTTGCCTTTATTACATTCCGCGCACAATGTCCGAAGGTTTTTTATGTCATTCGTACCACCGGCGACGACGGGGACGATGTGGTCGATTTCAAGGCGATCATCTTTCGCGTCTCTACCGCATAATACGCATCTAAATTTGTCTCTTTGAAGTACGTTATAGCGCATTTTAAGCTGCACACCTTTGCGTAGTTCTATCGATTTCTTAGTTCTTCGTAGATGCACGTAGGATTTACGCCCAGTTTTAATTGCCAAATTAAAAGCTTCACTTAGTGTCCTGATTAATCCCAGTTTTTTTAAATTTCGAGCAATCGATCTATTTGTAATTAGTATTTTTGTTTTTTTAAATAACTCGTCAGATATTTCGGCCGCCGTCATATTTTGCGAGATATATAGGTTTTTTAGTAATTCGTTAAATGGTTGATTAAGTATTATCGATATGACTTCGCCTTTGCCAATCGGTTTTTTATAGAGCAAATTTTGATTATTAGTGTTTGGCGATCCGGCAGTTACTGGCAATTTGAGAATTTTTTGAATAGTTCGCGGGTTGATATGGATCTTAGTTTTTTTGTATATCTCATTAACAATATTTTCTGGACTCACTTTATTTTTGTGCAATTGAAATATCAAATTTTCAGCAGGTTCGCGGAGTATTATAGAGGCGGCGGTTAATCTTGAAATTGTGGGCATAATGTGATATTTATAATTGAGTGTAAGAGTTATTATACTCAATTATATATTAATACTTAAATTATGTCAAACCCCACTTATCCACAACCCCCTACTTCCAAAACACCCGTTCGCCAAAACGAACATCAACATACTCGTTCGGACGGTTTGTCCGTAAAATTGTCGCGGCGTTTGCGATTTGATCTTTAACCGGATTAAAGAAACTTAACAGAACTTGGAATTTTTTGTCAGTGATGGCCTTTAGGCCGGCCGTCTGGCTTTCCATGACAAAATACTTTAAATGCCCTATCCCCTGTTTTTCGAGTTCTTCACTCGCTTCAATGGTAGTCGCGATGATTTCTTTGGTTAAAACAATTTGTTTTAAATTGATATTTTCGGGCGCGGTATAATCATACAAAATTGGATACGCGCCAAAGTCAGTTGTTATTTTTTGATATTCCGGTAGGTGGATAGCCACCGTTGTCGTCGAAATTGCCGTTGAGCTGACTGTTGTTGAGGTCATCTGTTGATTTATATACGATCCTGCCCCGACCGGCCCTAATATTTCCATTACCGCCCCTGATTCGTCCAATAAGTAATAATATTTACTGTTGTCATAGACAATGCTGGAAATTTTTTCTGCCACCGCAATTTTTAATTCATTGGGAAAAATTTTGGTAATGGTAATTGACTGTAAAGGAAAATTTTCTTGTAATTTTGAGGTTATTTTATTTGTGGAGACCAAAAAATAGTTAGCCGAAGGAAGCCATTGGCGTTGATTAAGTTCGGCCAATACGGTGTTTTCAATTTTCGACTGTTTAATTGTTTTGAGTCCGGTAAATGATAATTTTGAAATTTGGAAAAATGGCAAATAGACCATAATTGCCAGCCAAACGATAAATAAGAGGCCCAGCCCAATCGGCACTAAATGAAATTTACGCTGCTGTTTTGGTTCTTTACGATATGGATTTCTTAATTTTGAGTAGTTGTTTAGATCGGCTTGCGCTTTTTTTTTCTGGCGATACTTTAAAAATCGCCGCCAAAAACTGTCTGGCGGTTGATGTTGTTTGTGGCTATTTTCCGAATAAAAAAATTTTGACATGCCTCCCTGGTATGTTACCGATAAATTCTGGGTATAAGCGGATTAATTCTGTCTACAATTTCGTAGTTAATAGTATTTGCCCATTTGGCTAACTGATCGGCTGACACGCTATTTTTGCCTTGTGTGCCAATTAATGTTGCCACATCTCCCACTTTTACATTTTTTACTTTACTAATATCTACCATACATAAATTCATGCAAATTCGGCCACGAATTGGGCATTTTTGGCCTTTAATAAGCACTTCGGCGACATTAGACATACTCCGGTCATAACCGTCATAATACCCTACCGGCAGTACGGCCAAGGTTATCGGTGCTTTGGCCGTGTAAGTGCCACCGTAGCTGATTTTAGAGCCCTTGGGGAGGGTTTTGACTTGAATTATGCGGGTGTGCCAAGATAAAGCCGGTTTAAGGTTAATTTTGGGCTTAGTATTTTGGCTCGGATGTAAACCATAAGTACTCAACCCTACGCGCGCGGCGGTGTATTGGTTTAATGGGAATAGAACGGTCGAGGCCGAACAGGCCATGTGCTTAATTGGAATTTTAATTCCGGCTTTTTCAATTTGAGCAGCAGTTTTTTGAAAAATTTCGTGCTGTTTTTTTGTATAAATTTTATCTGTTTCACTGCTGGCAAAATGGCTCCACAACCCTTCCAATTGTAAATTTTTCTGTGCGACAATTTTTTGGGCAACTCTGACAGCGTCAACTGGCAATACCCCAATTCTCCCTGTCCCGCAATCAACTTTTAGATGAACGCGGATTTTGACATTAGCCTTCTCCCCTACTTTATTTAATAATTTAATTTGGTCATCTCGATAAACCGCGAATATTGCATCCGCTTTAGCCAGTGAATACATTTTGTGTTCATCACTACAATCATAAAAACTTAAAATCATTATCGGTTTTTTAATGTTGGATTTTACAAGTAAAAATGCCTCGTCGTCATTCACGACACAAATTCTGTTCACTCCCCTATTAGAATCGCAAATTTTAGCAATTTCAACTATGCCATGCCCATAAGCATTGGCTTTAACAACCGGCATCAGTAATTTATCCGGTCCAATTTTTTTTTTAAATTGCGCCAAATTGTAGTTGATCGCTTTGGAATCAACTTCTACCCAAGTGTGCATAATTTAAAGTTTTTTTAATCCGCAATATTTTTGCAATATTTTTGGCACTGCTATCGTGCCGTCGGCTTGTTGGTAATTTTCTACAATTGCCAATGGGAAGCGGCTTAACACCACTGCCGTGCCGTTTAAGGTGTGGACATACTCGGTTCCACCGTCCTCTTTGCGGTATTTTATATTTAAACGGCGCGCTTGGTAGTCAGTACAATTACTGGTAGAGGTAATTTCGCCATAGTCGCCAGTTTTACCATCCCCCGCTTTCATGGTCATCCAGGCCTCAATATCAAACTTGCGATAAGCCGGACCACCCAAATCACTAGAGGCAATGTCAATTACGCGATAGGGCAATTCTAGGCCGTCAATAATTTCTTTTTCAATTTCCAAAAGTTCGGCGTGGTATTTTTCGCTTTCTTCCGGTTTGCAATAGATAAACATTTCTAATTTTGCAAATTGGTGGACCCGGTATAAACCTTTGGACTCTCGGCCATAAGCACCGGCTTCGGTGCGGAAACAATGTGATAGAGCGACATATTTTTTTGCGCCTTTTGATAAATCCAATACCTCATTGGCATGATACCCGCCCATGGTTATTTCAGCTGTGCCGATTAAACTCAAATCGGTATTTTCTATTGAATACACTTGGGTTTCCTCACCGCGCGGGTTAAAACCAATACCGGATAGTATTTCATTTTTAGCCAAATCCGGCGTTTCCACGAGCGTGTAGCCGTGAGCCGTCACGACATCTATACCATAATTTATAAGCGCCTGATTCAACCGTACTAAATTATTTTTGACAAAATAAAATTTCGCGCCTGCTACTTTGGTTCCGCGTTCAAAATCAATCAGGTCATTCTTAATCAAAAGTTCTTCGTGGTTTAAAGCCGGAAAATCAAATTTGGGAATTTTACCAACGGTTTTTACGACTTTAAAATCCTCTTCGCCCCCCACTGGTGTCTCCTCGTTAGTTAAGTTTGGCACGGCCAATAAAAGCGCATGATATTCATTTTCAATTTCCGTCAACTCGCTCTCTAAACTTTTTATTTCATCTCCAATTGTGCGCATTTTGGTAATTTCATCTTCGGTTGGCTTGCCTTTGGATTTTTGATTGCGTAAAGCACGTAATTCCTCTACTCTTCTTAAATTTGAACGACGTTCTTCATCTGTTGCAAGCAATTTGTCAATATCTATTTTAACTCGTCTTTTTAAACAGTTATTTTTTACTAACTCCGCGTTTTCGCGAATAAATTTTATGTCTAACATATCATTTAATAAAGTAAGTAATTTCTACCCCAAAAAATTTTTCCAGTGCTAATTTAATTGCGGCAGTCTCTGTCCTTGTGAAGTTTTGTCTCTGCCTAAATTCAAGGCCAGAACTTCTAGATATATTTCCATAGGTGCCCTCAAAATATAATTTACGATCAACCATCACGTGATCTAAAGGTGGTATCGTACTACTAGGCCAAATTTTTAAATTGTAATTTTTTTTATCAATCATCCATTTGAATCCATTGAATGCTATGTAACTTCCCGCAGCCTCTTTCTGGGTTGTTACACTATGGACATCATCTGAGAAGGGGATAAGTTCAACTTTTATAAGTTCCGCCAATTCTTCTGGGGTCATTTCATTTTCTGACTCTAGTGCTATTGCAGATTTTGGTGTGAATTTTCTTTTTTCTGTCATACTATAAATGATATTTTTTAATCAATTGTTTTAATTCTGGTAAAAATTTTTTAAACATTGCTTCATTTTTATCAACAAATTTCATTTCTCCCATTTCTTCAGGTTCTATGAAGCGCGCGTCCAATACTTCGGCATCGTTATATCGTCCAGTCCCACCAGATATTGAGCAAATATACGGTATTAAATATACCTGATAACTCCAGGTTGGGTATCGTTGCTCTTTTATGTAGATCTGCTTTAATTGTTCGAGTGGTTCAATTATATAACCCGCTTCTTCGCTAGCTTCTCGGATTAAATTTTCTTCGATAGTCTCGCCCATCTCCATTGAGCCGCCTGGGAATTCCCATCTTTCGTGATATTCCGGTCGGTGAGGATCGTTGCGCTTTGTGACTAAGATTTTACCATTTTTTATTATAATTGCTACCGGCACTACAATGTGTTTGGCGCAATAGATATTCTGCAAAAGATATTTAATTTTAATTAACGCTTTGCCACGATGGCTAACAGCATTTTTTTCCGTTACGGTCATTTCAGAGTAAATTTTATTTTTTTCTGATACAGAAAAAATCATATCATAGTCAAAGCCGTTATCAAATCCCGGTACTTTCGTTATTTTTCCCTTGGTGGAACCTCCCATAGTATGCAAGCTTTCCGCATTGGGGTCATAAATTGCCAAAACAGCTCTAAATTCGGCTTGGCGGTTTTTAGTATTTTTCATTTTAGCTAGCACCCTATCCCTTCGGTCTTTTCCCGAGGTGCCTACGCGCGCGCTGATTACACCCGGCCAACCCTTTAAAGCGTTAATAAATAGCCCGGTATCATTCGCCAAACAGATCAGTCCGGTTTTTTCGCCGTAATAGCGTGCTTTTAAAATCGCGTTTTCCTCTAATGTTTTTCCGGCTTCAGCCGGGGCTTTGGGAACATTTTTTAAATCATTTAAAGTCAAAAATTTAAACGGCAAATCGCCCAGGAAACTTAGCATTTCTTTGGCCTTGTGTTTATTGGTGGTGGCGATGAGTAGCGGAATTTTTTTCATAATTCGTCATTAGCGAACTTTTGTATTTTTTGGGGTAATAAGATTTTAAACGCACGATTTTTATTTTGGGAAATTCGGCACGTAATTCGTCAATAAAATTATTTTGGTCGTATCCGAGCACAATTATGTTTGGTTTGGCTTTTTTTACTACCACCAATTTATCGCCCAAATTTCCCAAAACCACTTTGTTAACCAAACCGGTCTTTTTTAAATTTTTAACGCGCTCCTTTTCTGAATTTACCGGACAATGTTTTTTTATTTTTAAAACCGTCGCGTCGCGTGCTATTACCACTGTTAAATGGTCACCATAACGTCGCGCTTGCTTAAAGACATATTCATGTCCGGGGTGCAGGATGTCAAAGGTGCCGAATAACATTACCTTTGTCATAACTACTCCTTCGGCTTCAAAGTCGGAAACAAAATCACCTCTTTCAAATTATCGGCGTTAACCAATAATTTGACTAGCCGATCAATACCCATACCAAGGCCAGCCGTCGGCGGCATCCCGTGTTTCAAAGCAGTCACAAAATCCTCATCATAGGGCATTGACTCCTCGTCGCCGGCATCGGCCAAACGCGTTTGTTCTTTAAGTCGTTCCTCTTGGTCAATCGGGTCGTTTAATTCCGAAAAAGCGTTCATCAATTCGTTACCACCTACACACAGCAATTGAAATCTTTCCACATAACGCGGGTCATCGGATTTTTTCTTGGCCAAAGGTGATAATTCCACCGGATGATCAATCATAAATATCGGATTAATAATTTTTGTCCGAGCGTACGCTTTATAAATTTCATCAATCAATTTCCCGCGTCCGGTTCCCGGATCTACACCATCTACATTTAATTTTTTCGCTAACGCGAACATACTCGCTTGATCCGAATAATCTTCAATGTCAATTTTTGCGTATTTTTTTATTAACTCTCGCATTGAAACGCGCGGATATGGCGGTGTGAAATCAACCTCTTGGCCTTCGGCCGTAAATTTCAAAGGCAAATCGGCGGCCGTAATAATATGTGGTAACATCTTTTCCACAAAATCCATTAATTTATTGTAATCGGCGTAAGCCCAGTAAAATTCAATTTGCGTAAATTCCGGATTGTGGTTATGGTCAATGCCTTCGTTGCGAAAACAGCGTGCCACTTCGTAAACTTTTTCAAAACCGCCAACTATTAATCGTTTTAAATACAATTCCGGTGCAATGCGCAAATACAAAGGAATATCCAGCGCGTTGTGGTGCGTAACAAATGGCTTGGCCAAAGCGCCACCATAAAGTGTTTGTAAAATCGGCGTTTCTACCTCAAAAAATCCTTCAGCGTCAAAATAATTACGAATTTCGCGCACCAGTAGTGATCGGACTTTGGCGATACGCATCGCTTCGTCACTGGATATTAAATCTAAATAACGTTGTCGATAGCGTGTTTCCACATTAGACAGCCCGTGAAATTTTTCCGGCAATGGCAGAAGAGTTTTGGCCAAAACAGTATAATTTTTTACGAGCACGGAAATTTCTCCTTTGTGTGTGGTAAAAATCGTTCCTTCCGTTTGCACAAAATCCCCCATCTCCAAATTTTTGGTAAAAAATTTAAATTTGTCCGCGCCTAATTCTTTTTCCGAAACCGCGATTTGTATTTTTCCACTATCATCACGCAAATGAGCGAAACACAATTTGCCCATGGTGCGCATAGTCATAATTCGGCCGACTACTGTTACCGCGGTATCAGTGGCGCTCGCGTGTGCGACCGCCAAGGTGTGGGTGCGGTCGGATTTGGCCGGATAGGGATTGGTTCCGGCAGTTTTAATGGCGTTTAAGTGTTCTAAGCGCACAGCTTCCTCGTTTAAATTTTCCGTCATAAAAATTAATTTTTTAAGAAAATTGACCCAGATATTATACCTTAAATCAAATAAATCGTCAAAATTTAATTAAACAAAAAATATCACGATTAAATCGGGATATTTTGGTCTGGCTATTTATTTTATCTTCACAATTTCATACACCTGTTTGCCTGCTGGAGTTGTTATGGTGACTTTATCCCCCTTGGCATGCCCCAGTAAGGCCTCTCCCAGTGGTGACTCGTTGGAAATGTATCCTTTGGCCGGGTTGACCTCTTGGGGTCCGACAATCGTAAATTCTTTTTCTTTACCATTAACTTTAACAACTACCGTACAACCGAGCTGAACCTCATCTTTGTTAGCTGACTTGTTAAAAATTTGGGAATTTTGTAAAATTCGGTCAATTTCGGCCAAACGTCCTTGCGCCCAGGACATTTCTTCGCGCGCGGCGTGATATTCGGCGTTTTCCGATAAGTCGCCCTGCTGTTTGGCTTCGTCAATGCGTTTGGCAATCTCCGGAATTTTTATATTTTCGACCTCTTCTTTTTCTTTTTTTAAATTCTCTAAACTGGCGGGAGTAAGGTAGTGGATTGGTTGGTCATCTATCATAAATTATGTTTTTTAATTTTTCTAATTTTCAATCTAATAATTATAGCGGTAATATTTTATTGTGTCAAATATTTTTTTCCCCACCAGGCCAAAAATTCACGCGCGATTGGAATTGACACCACGCCACCCTCCCCGCCCTCCTCCATTAAGACGGTAATTACCACCTGCGGGTTTTCATAAGGGGCAAACGCCGTAAACCAGGCGTGAGTATTTTTGGTCGCGCTCCACTGAGCGGTGCCGGTTTTGCCACCAGCAGTAAAAGGCAAATAACTTAACAGGTGACAGCTACCTGTTTTTACACATTCCCCCATTCCTTGCTTGGCCAGATTAACCGACGGAGCGGAAATTACCGGATCAGTTGGTTCTTTTCCTAATGTAGTTATCGTGTTGGTGGCGGGATCGACTAATTTTTCTCCTAAATGCGGGTGCACCACTCGTCCTCCGTTGGCAATGGCCGCTGTCCAAACGGCTACTTGAAGCGGAGTTACGAGCAAATCACCTTGTCCAATTGATAGATTGTAGGTATCGCCAATATACCACTGTTCCTTTTTATTCGCTTGTTTCCAAGTTGGATCGGGTACCAGCCCGGGCGCTTCTCCGGTTAAATCAATTCCGGTTATCGCGCCCAGTCCAAATTTTTTTAAATATTTCGCTATTCGTTCTACTCCCAGCCCTTCAAAATCGCGATAGCCACCGCCAATATAGTAGAAAAAACTATTAATAGATTGCGCGATCGCTTTCTGCGCGTTAGTGGCGCCGTGTCCGCCGACGCGCCAGTCCCTAAAAAATCTGTCCCCCACATAAATTCCACCCACACTCATAATGGTGGTATTTTTGGTTATCACTCCTTCTTCCAGCGCGGCCGCGACCATTACCGGTTTAATAGTAGAGCCCGATGGATAAGAGCCGGCAATAACGCGATTAAACAGCGGTTGGTCGGGGTCAGTTGATAACGTGGCGTAATCATCGCGACTAATACCGCCGGCAAATTTATTGTTGTCATACGCCGGCCAAGATACCATTGCCAAAATCGCGCCGGTTTGGGGATTTAAGGCGACAGCGGCCAAACGGGGGTGTTCTTTAGTCGCGCCCGCGGAAATAAATTTTTCCAATTGTTGTTGCGCTTCTAAATCAATTGACAAATAGAGATTTTTTCCGGGAACGGGTGCTTCCTGCGCAACGATATTTTGTTCTCGGCCGTAAGCATCCACTTCAATTTTTTTCTTACCATAAATTCCGCGTAGTTCTTTTTCATAAATTTTTTCCAAACCGGTGCGTCCGATGTTATCGGATATTAGATAACCGTTCGCCCCTAGTTTTTCCAACTCGGCATCGTTTATTTTACCTAAATACCCTAAAATATGGGACAAGCTTAAGGCCTTGTTTGGATTATCAAAATTAGTGAATTCATAGTTGCGCCTAGTACCACTCTCAATATTTACCCCGGGCAATTCCGCATTTTTAATGTATTGTTTTAAAGCGGCGCTGTAATCTAAATTGTCTTTGACAGTAATTGATTCCAGGCGGTGAAAACGATATTTATAAAGTAAGGCCTCGATTTCTTCATAAGATAAACCGGTAGTAGTAGCGACGCTTTCTACCACTTCGCGCCTTTTTATCCCTTCGCGGGGCACATCTTGGGGAACGATATTTAAAGAAAAATTAGGTACATTTTGAACAAGTTGTTTTCCAAATTTGTCAACTATCACGCCCCGTTCGGCCGGAATAGGTTTGATGCGAATGCGATTATTTTCAGACAGCGCTAAATATTTTTCGCCGTTAAAAATTTGCCAATACGATGTTTTTGCAATCACGATTAGAAATCCCAAAATCATTATGCCGGCAAAAATTTTAAGTCGTCTTTCCGGTAAGGCGCGCCCTAAAAAATTTCGTGTGCCAGTTGAAATTGTTTCAGCGCCTTTATTGGGTGGCAAAAAATTTTCCTCCACCCATTTATGGCGGTATTTTCCGGTTAAATTAGCATCACTAGTCCCATTAATATTACGCCAGAGATCCGCCATATTTTATTTATTAATATTATCCACTAAAATATAGCGCGGATTAAAACGACGTGTTCCAAAAACTGACGCCAAAAATATAATTACCGCCACGATTGCTGTCAGTGTTATTTCCCAAATAATTGACATTAGCGAACTATTTTGTCCGACAATCTGTGTCAGGTCAATAAATCCCCAGAGTAGCGCCGTTAAAAGATAAATTATTCTAAAAGCGACACTGCCGATAGCGGTTAATAAAAATGCGGTTGAAATTGAGTGTCCGGTAAACACTCGAGTAGACAAGCGATAAAGCAATAAAAAACTTAAGAACGCGCTAATGGTATTTATGCCAAATGGCAGGGCTGATACTAAGTCAAGCAACCAGTATATCAAAAATATCATCCAAAAAAGGTTAGTTTTCGTGGGTGAGTACAAAAGCCAAATTGTTAATCCGGCAAAAATTATTTGCGCGTGGTTAATCGGTTCCGGCCAATACCAGCGCCAAATAATTTGTAAAGTGGCGAGAATGATGGGGGCGATGATCCATATTAAAAATTTATGATACCAAGACATAGGTTGTCAATTGATGATTACACTCACAATATCAATTTTTTCCAAACTCCCGGCTGGGGTAATAATCGCCTGTTGAAATGGTTTGTAGGCCTCATTTTCAAGCGCCGCCACTGTTCCGATTAATAATCCTTTCGGTACATTTGATTCCAGTCCGGAGGTAATCACTTGGTCACCGATTTTAACTGTTTCATTGCGCGGTATAAATTCCATTTTTATGCTTAATCCATAACCACCCTCAACGACGCCACCGCTTTTTTCATCATTTAAAATTAGGGCCGCTATCTTACTGCGACTGTCCGAGAGGAGGCGCACCCAAGCGGAATTGGCGTCTAAATTAGTAATTTTTCCCACTAACTGCCCCTCGCCGACAATTACCGGTTGGTTTACTGTCAGACCCGAATTTTGTCCAACGTTAATTAAGAGCGTTTGTTCGGACAAATCAATACTGCGTCCGATTACTTGCGCGGTTATTAATTTATAAGGCGCACGTTCGGAAAATTTTAAAGCAAGGCGCAAATTTTGATTTTCAATTTTTAACATTTCTGTTTGGGCGCGAAAATACGCGGTTTCATTTTGAACAGCCAAGCACTGTTGGTACTGCCCGTAAAGTTCTTGTTTGCTGATTTTAAAAAGTTCAGGATTAGTGGATCCGTATATTTTAGCCAACAGTGGCGACAATAGCAGGCGAATTTTTGATTCCATCGGTTTTAACAAGCCAAAAATATGAGCCAAAAAAATTATCGCCAAAAAGGCGAAAGATAATATATTTCGATTGGAGCGACGATTATTGGCCATAGATTTAGTGTTTGGTCGTGAGTACGGTTACTTCGGATAAAAGTTCCGGCTCATCCAGTAAAATACCGGTCCCACGTACTACGCTAGTTAGAGGATCGTCCGCGACACGCACGGGAATTTCCGTCGCGCGCGCTATCAATTGGTCCAGTCCTTTAAGTAGCGCTCCTCCGCCGGATAAAAGCAGGCCACGTTCGTGAATGTCGGCCACTAACTCCGGTGGTGATATTTCTAAGGTGGCTTTAATATTTTCCACAATTGTGCGTAATGATTTTACCATTGATTCACGCACTTCGCTATCACTAATCATAATTTCTTTGGGCAGTCCGGTTACCAAGTCGCGGCCACGCATGGGGTATTGAGCGCTTTGGGGAATTTCCACGGCTGAACCAATTTGAATTTTAATGTCTTCGGCTTGTTTTTCACCTAAAAGTAAATTAAAATGCTCGCGCGCGTATTGCATGATATTGCGATTTAGTTCATCGCCCGCGATTTTAATTGATCGCCATTTAACAATTCCGCTCAATGATATTACCGCGATTTCGGTAGTACCACCGCCAATTTCGACGATAATATTACCAATCGGTTCACGAATCGGCATGCGGGCGCCAATCGCCGCTGCCATTGGTTCTTCTACTACCCAAACATTTTTCGCGCCGGCGCTGATTACCGCGTCCGAAATGGCCTTGCGTTCCACCTCGGTAATTTCCAGTGGCGCGCCGATAATAACCGTCGGGCGGGCGAATTTCTGTCGTTCGCTTTCGTTAATTTTATCAAAAAAATAGCGTAACATTTTTTCCGCCACCTCAAAGTCCGAAATAATGCCACCGGACAGTGGACGAGTGGTTAGGATGTGGGGCGGAGTTTTACCCAACATTTCACGCGCTTCATTGCCAACTGCTAAAATTTGTTCGGTTTTAGTATTGACCGCCACCACCGACGGTTCGTTAATTACGATACCGTGGCCTTTGACGTAAATTAGCGTGTTAGCCGTGCCAAGATCAATTCCCAGCCCTTTGCGAAATCTGTTTAAAATATTGTCAAACATAATTAATTAATCGTCATGCTGAATATATTTCAGCATCCCGTGTTATCCAGGAGATCCTGAAACAAGCTCAGGGTGACAGTTTGTTATTGAGCGTGCGATTTAAATTGAAACACCAGACCTTCGGTAATAAATAACATTAATAAAATAATTGTTCCGGTCCACCAATTTAACATTTCTTTTTGTTGTAAAAATAACATGAGTATAATAAATCCCGACAGCACTATCCCCTGTCGAAAAGTTTTTTTAACAATTCGGAATTCTACCTCGTCGGTTTTAGAAAATAATTCTCGCATCCAAAATCCCAGTGTGGCGAAAGTTCCAATCAGAGCAAAAAATGAAGTAAAATAAAAAAATGATAACCCCAAAGCGCCGGCGGTAGTTGGGTCAAGATTAAAAATTACAAACAGCCACGCGAGCCAACAAACAGCCGTGGCGACGGACATCAAAATTAAGTACTGTTTTAAAGTCATATTTGAAATGAGTATTATGACGGTATTTTACTCTATTTTTTGGAGTTTGGCAACTGTTGATTTTAAGCCAAATAACGGACTTTTTTTATGGTATCTGGACTAAATTTAGCACTAACCGCTCGCAATAATTCCTTTTCTCGTAAGCGCATTTCTTGGGCCAACACCGAACTTAAACAAGCGATGGTTAAAATTCCATTTTTTAAGTAAAGAGCGCGCGCTTGATTTTCCGCGCCTTGGCCATATGTCTTACTGATAAATTCATTGGCCGCTTCCACCACCATCGCCGCACGCACCTGTTTTAAAAGCGGACGGTTTTGATTGGGACGGTTTAAGAGTGAGCCAAGGGTTTGCATATCATTTTCTAAATTCACAAATATCGCGAAAATCACAATTCGCGCAGGTTTCTTTATCGGGCGTGGATGTAAAATCGCGCGCTTGAATTTTTTTAATTATTTCTTCCACAGTCGCAGCGGTTTTGGCTAAATCTTTTTCTGCGCCGATAAAATCCATCTCGGTGCCATCATTTAAATAAAAATACGAAAGTGTGCCGATTTCCCCCATTTGAGCTAACGCCGAAATACTCGTGGCGGCCCATTGGTAAACTAATAACTGTAATTTATCGTTAAAAGTAAGCGTAGTTTTTGGTCGGCCGGTTTTGTAGTCAATTAAGCGGATTTTTCCATCGGCTTGGCGGTCAATGCGATCAATTTGACCTTTGAAATCAGCGCCAGCCACTTTAAATCGAAAACCGGTTTCTAAACCCAGCGGTATTGTCCAGCCGGCTTTTGTGTTTATTGCGTAAAAGTTTTTTAAGATTGTTTCCCCTTCGGCACGGTAGCGGGCTTTATTTTCCGCACTATAAAACCAATCATCTTGCCAGTTAGCGCGATATAATTCCAGTAGTTCTTCTAAACTGGCAACTGTGATTGCTCCCACCCCCTCTTCGTCTCCCCCTCGGGCAGGGGGAGAAATGTGAGGCGCGTCGAACAGTTCGCCTTGGCGCGCGGAATTTAACGCGATTAGTCGTTCGTAAAATTTTTGTAAGGTAAGATGCAAGGTGTGGCCAAAACTAAACACGCCTTTGCCCAAAGTGGGAATATGCAAAATGAATTTATAGCGATATTGCCAGGGGCAGGATTGGTAGGTTGAGATCTGAGAAAAGGAAAATGTTTGAGGGGTGGTAATTGCTCTTACCGCCCCTTCGTCCCCTCCTCGGGCAGGAGGGGAAATCGTCGCCTTCCCCCGCCTCTCGGAGGAGGGGGTGAGGGAGTGGTCGTTCAATTTTACCTTATTCGTTTTTTCCAATTCGGAAACAAATCGTGATAATTTTTTCTCGCGCGCCCCGCCGTAGTCCTTGGCGCCGGATAAAAATACCCCGCTTTTGGCGCGTGTTAGTGCCACATAAAACAAACGTCGCTCTTCTTCCAAATGCGCGTCGTCTTCTGGCAAAACTTTTTCATTAACTAATTCGCTCGGCAATTCAATCGCTTCCGAACGATTCACCGCTGGAAAACGCAAATCCACGAGTGACGGAATAAAGACATATTCAAATTCCAGTCCCTTGGCGCTGTGGATAGTCAAAACTGGCACGCCATCGGCGCTATCGGCTTCGGCCTCCCCTGTTTCCCCGGCCTCCAGCGCGTATTCATAATATTTAAGCCACGCGCCGACGCCTGTATCCGGATTATCACTTTGGAATTTTTCCAAATAATCAAACAGCGCTTGCAAAGCCATAATATCGCGATAATTTTTTTCCGGCGCGTCCGCCAACTTTTTTAAATAACCGGAATTTTCTAAGAAATTATACAACACCTTAATTGCCGGTTCGGTTTTAGCGTCCACGGATAATTTAGCAGTATCGGCCAAAAATTTAGCAGTGCAAATTTGTCCAGCGGTACTTAATTTTATTTCTCCATTTACTCCGGCTTTAACCGCTTGGTAAAGTGATACTGATTTTCTTTTAACAAACAATGCCAATTTAGACGCGTCTTCATAAGGTAAATCGTAAATCACGGAATTTAATAAGCGATAGACGGCCGGTGATTCGTGATAATTATCCGCCAATTTAAAAGCCGCCAAGCAGTTTAAGGCCGCGCCAGTGCGTAAATAACCGGATGCGCCCGCGCTTACCGTTGGGATACCGCGACTGGTTAAAGATGGCAAAATTTGGTCAACGATCTGGTGGGTGCGACATAAAACGGCGAAGTCCGACCACCCCAAATCGTTTTTCTTTTTTAGTGCCAGAATATTTTTGGCAATCTCCTCACCCTCAGCACTAGCACTCGTTGGATTGCTAAATTCTACGGTGGCAAATTTTTTAGTAGCGGAAATTAATTTTTTATCTAACCCTAATTTTGCTTCCAGTCGGTCCGGATTATTTAAGGTAATAAAATTATGCGCATAGTCCAAAATTGTTTGGCCAGAGCGGTAATTTTCGGTCAGCACCACTTGTTTGGATTTTGGAAAGTCAGTTGAAAATTGTAAAATATTGGCGACGCTAGCACCGCGGAATTTATAAATACTTTGGTCATCATCACCTACCACCGTTAGGCCAACCGTATCTTCGCGCCCTTTGGCCAATAATTTTATTAATTCATATTGTGCCCAGTTGGTGTCTTGAAATTCATCTACCAAAATATTCGGCCAAATGTTTTGATAAATTTTTAAAATATTTGGCCGTTCGCGTAAAAGTTTAACTGTATAGAAAATTAAATCGGAAAAATCCAAGCAGTCGTTTTCTAATAAGATTTGATTATACAAGTGGTAAGCCGAGGATAGTTCGGCTGTGCGTTTTTGGATAAGCGCATCGCTTTCACCGTCATTGTCATTCCGAGCGAGCGGGAGCGACGAGGAATCTCCATCCAACTGTAAATTTTCCGCATGCGCTAAATATTTCTCCGGTGTAATCAACTCATCTTTACACCGGCCAAAATGTTTTAAAAGCGCGTGAATAAATTTTGCCGGATTACCCAGCGGTCGATAATAATCCAAATTAAATCTTTCTAAATTTTGGCGTACAAGCAACCACGCTTCAATATCGTTTAACACTTTAAAATTATTCGGCAACCCCACTTCCAATCCATGCGTTTCCAAAATTCTACGTCCCAAAGAATGAAAGGTGCAAACCGTCGCGTCCAATCCCCCGTCCGGCAATAAGGCGCTCACGCGGTCGGACATCTCGGCAGTGGCTTTTTCGGTAAAAGTAACAGCTAAAATATTTTTGGCTGGAATTTTTTGGGTATTAACAAGATAAGCGATTTTTTCCGCAATCACGGTAGTTTTGCCAGTACCAGCCCCGGCGACAATCAAAAGTGGGCCGGTGGTGTGTTTTATGGCTTCGAGTTGGGCGGGGTTGAGGGTATTATTAAGCATATTTTGTTAATGACAGGTATTATATCTCACCATTGACAAAAAGGCAAAAATGTGCTATGTGGTAACCATTGGTAAAAAAATATCACGATTAATTTCGTGATATTTTTATTTTGTTGTCATTCCGACGACGAAGAAGGAATCTCTGTCCGGTTAGTAAAATTATTTAAGACAGAGATTTCTCACCCCTGCGACGGGGATTCGAAATGACAATTGACGAGAGATCGCTTCGCTTGCAATGACAAATCGCCCTGCCTTTACCCAATAAACCCTCCCGCTTGCACCTGCCATAATTTCCGATAAAGACCATTTGGTTTTTTGAGAAGCTCGCTGTGGCTCCCCTGCTCCGCGATTTTACCGGCATCAATTACGATAATGCGGTCCATCTTCATAATCGTGGACAAGCGGTGCGCCACCACTATCACGGTTTTTCCCTCAATCAATTTGCCAAGAGCATCTTGAATCAAGCGTTCGGATTCCGAATCTAAACTGGAAGTGGCTTCATCCAACACCAATATCGGCGCGTTGTGCAAAATAGCGCGCGCGATGGCCACGCGCTGGCGTTCGCCACCAGATAATTTGACCCCGCGTTCGCCCACATAAGTGTCGTAGCCCTTGGACAAGTCCTTGATAAATTCATCACAATGCGCCAATTTTGCCGCTTTCGCAATCTCGGCTTTGGTGGCATTCGGTTTGCCGTAGCTGATATTTTCCGCCAAAGTGCGGTGAAATAAAATCGGGTCTTGTGGCACCAGCGACACCGCGCTCCATAAGCTTTCCAAAGTGATTTTTTCAATGGGCTGGTCATCAATTAAAATTTTTCCGGCGGTTAATTCGTGCTGGCGTAAAATTAAACGCACGATGGTGGATTTTCCAGCGCCCGAAGGGCCAACCAATGCGATTTTTTCTTGCGGCGTTACGGTTAAATTAAATTTATCCAACACCGTTCGCGTTTCGTTGTAGCAAAATTTAACATTGTCAAATTTAATTTCTCCATTTTTTATTTTTATCATTTTGGCTCCGGGAATGTCAGCAATTTCGTGTGGTGTTTCTAAAATCTCCGTCATTTCATTGGCATCGCTCAAATCTTCGTAAGTGCGCTGAATCACGCGGCCGAAATCCCACACCTTGCCGATAACGATAATAATATATGATTGAATAAGAACAAAATCACCGATGGTAAATTGCCCCATTACCCAAAGTTTGATGGCGAAGTAAAATAAAGCGATTTCGAGTGCCGTAATGAATAGTCCTTGGAAGGCGAAAAATCCCGAACCCATTATCCAGGTTAATAAACGTAGGCGGCGTAATTTATCCGTCGCGTGCCCATAGTTTTTTATTTCCCTTTCATATCCACCAAACAATTTAACGTTATTGTGGTTGGTAATAGTGTCGGCCAAAATGCCGGTGGTGGCCGTGTCGGCGTTACTGCGTTCCAGATCATATGGCAATTTGTAACGGCTGAAGATTATATTGATGGTGGTGAATATTAGCACCCACAGCATCATTCCCAGACCAATATAGACATTACGCGCCATCAAAATTGCCACTATTAAAATTACATTGACAACCAAAGGGATATAATCGTATTGAACGCGGTCGGTGATAGATTCGTAAGATCGAGAAAAGCGATTAACGCGCTTGGTCAAAGAGCCCCCGAAGTTATTGTTAAAAAAAGTTAAAGAGTGTTTGTGCAAGTAAGCAAAACAGTAGTCGGATAATTCTTTAATAATTCTGGAGACAGACAGCGAAGCGGAAAATTCGGAAACGCGCCAGGCAAACCAATGTATCAATTCAACAATAGCGATAAGTATTAGAATCTCAACCAGAAATGCGGCTGATTCCAAATTTTGCGGTAGGGTGGTTAAAGCATCAAACAACCGCTTGAAGTAAAGCGGGATAATAGCGTTTGTGGCGGCGCCAACTACTACGCCTAAAATCATCAACGTCAAAAGCACCGGATATTTTTTGGTAAATTTCCAGTATATTTTTAAAGTCGTTTTAGTGTAATTTTTTAATTCCGTTTTCATAAATATCCCAAAATACGCAAATTGCCCCCAAATGGGGGGGTTATATGGTAGTAGACGTAAAATATGGGGAAATGTTACATTTTATACGGCTCACTCCGCGTCTTTTTGTTTTAAGGCGTAAGCAACCGCCGCCAATGCAAAAGGCAGATGTTCAGGAGGAAAATGGACAGTTTCATAATTATTACCGGCTGGGTTTCTGCTGTCAAATCCACCACGAGGTCCCATGAAGATTTGTCCTGTTTTTTGTCCATTACTCGGCCGTTTTTTTAAAGCCAGATCAATAGCAATGGAGGCACTTGGTTTTTGATTATCTTGAAGATTATATTCATCCAACATAACTTTTAACGCCACTATCATGCTTTTTAACAAATATAGTCCTGATCCCGGATTAGTTTTAATACTCGCCCTGATTCTACTGCCACTATCGATAATTAATTGGGGCGATGCTTGTTTTAGGCGTTCTATGCTTCCTAATTGTATAGATAATACTCTTCGCTCTGTTTCAAGTTGGTAGCGCTGTTTTCTTTCTTGTTCCGTGTCTACTTTTGTGGCCATCGCTTCCCCGTGTCTTTTGTCGGCTATAAGGTTGTCTCTCAATCTAAGCAAAGTTTGCATGTGCGTTCCTTCCGGTAGATCCTCTGATAACAAACTTAAGAGCGATTTTTCTTGTGGCTTTTTTGTCGGGTTATCTGGTAAGGCATCCTTCAATTGAGCTAATGCCCCGAAACCTTTACCCTGTATTTTTGGTGTTGTTTTAGGCACTGCTTTTGGCGTCGCCATTTTTTTTGGTTGAACAGCTTTTGAAGTGGCGGCTTGATGCCTACGCTCCAGTTCCCACAACAAAACTGACAAGGCATGATGAGTTCCCCGCTCTTCTCCCTCTAACGCGAAGTGATCATCTTCTAGAACTGTCCCCAAAGAAAATTTATTCCATTCACCCCCGGCGATATTGTTGATTATTTTATCAATGATATCTTTTCTTTTTTTTATTAATGTTGCCAACATCGTCTGGACTGCTGATTTATAATTATGTCGAGTATCTCGCCCCAATTCTTCTCTGGCGGGAGTATACTCTTCTTTCATTTGTTCCAATCTTTCAATTATTTCGTTAATGATCTCACCGAGCTCGTTGTGTAGGGCCCGTTCGTTATCATTTTTATAATCATAAAAATACCGTCGACTTTCCTCTGTTTTTTTACGTTGCTTTGTCAGTTGAGGATTAGCATCATCTTTTTGTCGGGCTTGAAGTTCTTTATTTTTTACTGTCTCTGCCAACGCGTAGCTTTGACGGTTATTTTCTTCTATGTTTATTTTACAATTTTGTTCTTCGGTTTCCAGATTATCTGGAGTAAGGAATTGTTGGGCGAATTGTTCTACGTCGCGTACAAAGGATTCTAATTTTTCTTTATTATAATCGGCCACTAGTAGTTCGCCGCCAGCCCGGACTTGAGTTTCGCCGATTTTAGCCAAGCGATTAACCAAAAAAGCAAACAAGGAGTAGTGCTCCGGTTTGATATTAAGTATTTGGCCGTCAAATAAACATCCTTCTAAAGCGGCCACCAATATTTTAACACTATCTCTTTTATCTTTTGTCCAGGACACTTCGGCATTTTGGTCTGGGTTTTGCGATGCTGATCTAACTCCAACATCATACAATTCAGCGTTGATTTCTCTGAGAAGAGTTTTGGCGTCATCGCCTTTCAATTCTTTGCCAGATAACATTCTCAAAATCGCGCGGGCAACTTCCGGCTTTACTTTCTCTCCCGTTTCACCTTCTATATCCGCTAAGATTTTAGCGATGTCATGATTTTTGACTCCAGCCCGTTCTCCCACTTGTAGGAATTGTCCTTGGTCAATTCGCATAATTAAAAGTGTAAACTTAACTACCGCTTAGGCACAATCGCGGATTTCCTTTGTTTTCACTTGGCTTTACATTCACATCCGCACCCATTCTCACAATCACAACAACGCCGACACAAAGAATCGTTGCAGGAGCAAGTTTGTTCTTGGTCATCCATGGTGATGGCGCAAGAAGTGCATTTTTCATCCATATTGATGTTATTAAACACTGTTATTATACCATAATAAAAAACCGGCTGGAACAGCCGGTTTGGATTTGTCAAGCACTTATCCCCAGTTTTAATTTTCTTTAGGTGGGGGTAATTTGCGGTATTTTCGGGCGATTTTTAAGCGGTTCATTTCGCGGTCAACCGTGGCTTGAAGTCGCGCAAAATCAATATCTTCGCCTGCTTTTGCTCTCGCCATTTGGTCAATGGCCGCTTGGCGCGCCTTTTCCGCTCGGTCCAAATCAATTTCAGTCTCCAATTCCGCATTACTTGCTAAAACAACAACTTCATTTTTACCGCGCACTTCCATAAACCCACCCGCAATCGCAATTAAGTGTTCACCTTCGGCATCTTTTACGCGCATTTCCCCGGTTTGTAAAACCGATACTAACGGAATGTGGTGAGGTAAAATTGTTATCTCCCCCATCGTGGTTGGAATAGAAACCTGAAAAATATCTTTTTCATAGACAACTTTTTCCGGTGTGGCGATTTTGAAGTGTAATGTTCCCATAGCGTGATTATTTTACGCAGCTATATTGGCTTACCTTTCAGCACCGGTGTCGTCCCTGCGACCGGCCGCACCTACCGCTCGCCTCGGCTCCGCGAGTTGCTTCAAGGTAAGCCAATATATCTGCTAGTTATTTTATAGACCAGCTAACGCGGCGTATGGGTTTGCCTTGAGTCAACTCGCGGAAGATTTATTCGCATAAATCTGAGCGGTAGGTGCGTTCCGACCGAGGTCGGGACGACACCGGTGGCGAGAGGCAAACCCATACGTCGCGTGTAAACTACCAAATTTAAATCTATCCCTTTACAGCCTCATCAATTCCTCCGCGCATATAAAACGCCTGTTCCGGTAATTTATCATGCACACCATCCAAAATTTCGCGGAAGCCACGAACAGTATCAGCAATCTTCACATATTTACCTTCACGGCCAGTAAATTGTTCAGCGACGAAGAATGGTTGCGATAAGAACTTCTGAATCTTGCGGGCGCGTGATACGGTTAATTTATCTTCATCAGATAATTCTTCCATACCCAAGATTGCGATGATGTCTTGCAGGTCTTTGTATTTCTGTAAAACCTGTTGAACATCGCGCGCGGTGCGATAATGTTCTTGCCCAACGATGACTGGATCCAAAATTGTCGAAGTGGAATCCAATGGATCGACCGCTGGATAAATACCAAGTTCTGATAACGAACGTGATAACACAACCGTAGAATCCAAATGCGCGAAAGTCGTCGCTGGCGCTGGATCAGTTAAGTCATCGGCTGGTACGTATACAGCTTGCACAGATGTAATTGATCCTTTGTTGGTAGAAGTAATACGCTCTTGTAGTTGACCCATTTCCGTGGCCAAAGTCGGTTGATAACCGACAGCTGATGGCATGCGACCCAAAAGTGCTGATACTTCGGAACCGGCTTGAGTGAAACGGAATATATTATCCACGAAAAGCAATAAATCTCTCCCCTCTTCATCACGGAAATATTCGGCCATGGCAAGAGCGGTCAAAGCTACGCGAGCGCGCGCACCCGGCGGTTCATTCATCTGACCGAAGACCAAGGCGGTTTTGGATAAAACGCCAGATTCTTTCATTTCACGATATAAATCATTACCTTCACGCGTACGTTCGCCAACGCCGGCAAACATGGAATAACCACCGTGTTCAGACGCAATGTTGCGAATTAATTCTTGGATAACGACGGTCTTGCCTACGCCCGCGCCACCAAATAAACCAACTTTACCGCCTTTCAAAAATGGGCAGAACAAATCAATAACTTTAATACCGGTTTCTAATACTTCGGCTTTGGTAGATTGCTCACTAAAACTTGGAGCTGGGCGGTGAATCGGATATTTTTTGGTAAATTTAACTTCATCTTTCAAGCCATCGATAGTATTGCCAACCACGTCAAACATGCGTCCCAAGGTGGCTGGACCAACCGGCACCGAAATTGGCGCGCCCGTGTCAATTACTTCGGCGCCTCGTTCCAAGCCATCAGTAGTGCTCATCGCCACCGTGCGCACAGAATTATCACCCAAGTGTTGTTGGGCTTCCAAAATTAATTTTTGACCGCTCGGAAGTTTGACTTCCAAAGCCGAGTGAATTTCCGGTAACTTGTCCGCGAATTTTACATCCACGACTACGCCAATTATTTGTTGTATGTGTCCCTTGTTCATAAATCAATGTTTAATATTTTTTTAAAAATTTATAAATATTTTTATCCTAACGCCGCCGCTCCACCCGCAATCTCCGCAATTTCTTGCGTAATCGCGGCTTGGCGAGCTTTATTAAAATTCAAATTTAATTCTTTAATCATATCGCGCGCGGCATCGGAAGCGTTTCTCATTGCCATCATCCGAGCGCTATGTTCGGACGCGGCGGATTCCAAAGTCGCTTGATAAATTTGCGTTTCTACTAATTTTGGTAAAATTATTGACAGCACCGTTTGTGCGTTTGGTTCAAATAAATATTCATCAATTTCCAGTTTTGGTTCAACGACAGCAATATCGGTCGCGTCATCTCCATGCTCTCCTAAGTCGCGCAACATTTTTTCCAAATCCACTTCGGAAATCGGCAAAACCTGACGCAATTTCGCGGTTTGAGTAATGGCTGATTTAAAATCGGTATAAGCGACAATTACTTTGTCATAATTTTTCTTTTCGTATTCTTCCAAAACCATTTTGCTAATCGGCCAAATATCATCCAATTTTGGCGTATCGGAAAATTCAGAAAATGATGCAATTAAGTTATATTTCATTTTGCGAGCAAAGTCCGCGCCTTTTTTACCAACACCAATAACATCAATTGCTAAATCTTTTACCGGTTCCAAATGGCCGTTTTTGGCGCGTTGACGGCCGATATTTACCGGATTATTTAATTGTTCAGCAGTTTTGCGAATAATATTGGCGTTAAAACTTCCGCACAAACCGCGGTTGGAAGTAATCAATACAACTAATAATTTTTTTACTTGACGTACTTGCAATAATGGTAATTTTACTTTTTGTTGTTTGGATAATTTCACAAGCAAATCCCAAGCCAGCGTGGCATAGGTGCGAGTATTAATCGCGCTTTCCACGGCTTTTCTCATTTTTGCGCCCGCGACCATTTCCATGGCTTTGGTAATTTTTTTAGTATTACCAACAGATTTGATGCGGCGTTTGATGGCTTTGGTGTTTACGGCCATAGTGTATTATATACTCAACTGTCATCCCGAGCGAGACTCGCGTCGACCTGGCTTCGCCGATAGGCTTCGCCAAGGCGAGCGAGGGATCTCCATTCGGTTTGTGATTGGGATGGAGATTCCTCACATTCGTTCGGAATGACAATAAAAATTAATTCTTACTAAATTTTTCGCAAGCAATTTTCAATTCACCCTCAATCGCATCATCCCAATCCCCTTTTGCAATCTTAGAAAGTAAAGCGCGTTCACCAGATCTCATCATTACCAAAAATTTCGTTTCAGCTTCGCTGACATTTTTTACTTCAATGTGATTGAAATAACCATTACTCACGGCATAAATTACTGCCACCTGTTCATCTACCGCCATCGGACTGTATTGCGGTTGTTTTAATAATTCAGTCATGCGTTGACCCAAATCAATTTGTTTTTTTGTTTCCGGATCCAAGTCCGAAGCAAATTGCGCGAACGCTTCCAGCTCGCGGAACTGTGCCATGGCCAATTTTAATTTACCGGCCACTTTTTTCATTGGTTTCAATTGGGCGGAGCCACCGACGCGAGATACGGAAATACCAACGTTTAATGCTGGGCGAATACCGCGATAAAATAAATCGGTCTCCAAGAAAATTTGACCATCGGTAATGGAAATTACGTTCGTGGGAATGTAAGCGGTAACATCGCCGGCTTGAGTTTCGATAATTGGTAAGGCCGTAATTGATCCTCCGCCATTTTCTTCATTTAATTTGCAAGCGCGTTCCAGTAAACGAGAATGTAAATAGAAAACATCGCCCGGATACGCCTCGCGACCGGGTGGACGGCGAAGTAATAAAGAAATTTCGCGATAGGCCCAGGCCTGTTTGGTCAAATCATCATAAATTACCAAAACATCCTCACCTTTATCAGCAAAATATTCCGCAATCGCCACGCCCGCGTAAGGCGCGATAAATGACATCGCCGCCGGATCAGACGCGCCCGCTACTACGATAGTAGTATATTCCATGGCGCCCGCTTCTTGCAGTTTGGCATAAATACGGGCAACTTTGGATTCTTTTTGACCAATTGCGACATACACGCATTTCATGTTTTGGCCTTTTTGATTGATAATCGCGTCCACGGCAATCGCGGTTTTACCAGTTTGACGGTCGCCAATGATAAGTTCGCGCTGACCTCGACCGATTGGAATCATGGCGTCAATCGCTTTGATGCCGGTTTGTACCGGCTCATGCACCGGGTGGCGCGCCATTACGCCCGGAGCGATTTTTTCCAAAGGATAATACTTCTCCGCTTTAATTGGGCCTTTGTCATCAATTGGTTCACCGAGCGCGTCAACCACGCGACCGATAATACTGTCGGCAACCGGTACGGACAAAATGCGACCGGTGCGTTTGACCGTATCCCCTTCTTTAATTTTTTTGTATTCACCCAATACCACCGCGCCGATGGTTTCTTCTTCCAAGTTCAAAGCGACGCCAAATACGCCACCGGGAAATTCCAACATTTCTTGGGATTGGCATTTGGTCAAACCGCTCATGCGCGCGATACCATCGCCAATTTCAATTACGGTTCCGACTTCTTCGACTTCAACGGTTTTTTCAAATTCGGCAATGTGTTTTTTTAGTTCGTTGACAATTTGGTTATTGGACATATTCATTTAATTATTTATTTGGTAATTTTTTGTTTTAAAATTTGTAATTGTTTTAGTAAACTGGCGTCTAAAATTTTATCTTCTGTTTTTATTCTTATGCCTCCGAGAATTTCCGGTGTCACTTCGGTCGTGATCGCTGTTTTTCCTCCGAAAGCATCATTTATCTTATCTAAACTCGATTTTGCGAGCGCGCGCGCGGAGTAAACTGTCAGTGCCGTAGTCCCCGCTTTTTTCTGCGCGTATTTTTCAAATTCTTTCATTATATTTTCCGCTTTTTTTAATTTACGATCGCGCGCCAAAATTTCCACGAACTTTTTTAAAGTTGCGTCTAATTTTTTACCGCTGGCTCCCTCAGTTAATTCGTGGAGGGCAACGGCGTATTGTTTGGCGCTGCGTTTTTTTTTCATAAAAAATTACTGCAATTTTTTGATTGCATTCTCTATCAACTGTTTATCTTTTTTATCATCCATTTTTTCTTCCAAAATTTTCTCAAGCGCGGCAATAATTAAATTCGCTGTTTCCCCTTTTAGTTTTACCACCATTTCTTGTTGTTCAATTTGGATATTGCGTTTGGCCTGTACGACCAAATTTTCAATTTCTTTTTTTGCTTGATCTTTTAAATCCGCGCCTAATTTTTTACCTTCGGAATTAGCATCGTCTAAAATTTTCCCGGCGGCCGCTTTGGCATCATCAATTTTCTTTTGATAATCGCGTTCGGCCTTAGTTAAATTTTCCTGAACTTTTTTGGAATTTTCAATACTGTCGTCAATCATTTTTTGACGTTCGGATAATTTTTTGGTTAAAGGCTTTAAAATTAAATACCAAATAATTACGGCTACGACGGCGAAGTTGATAAGTTGGTAAGTAAATTGTTGGCCATTTAGGCCGAGCGAAGCGAGGACGCCGGCATCAGCGGTTGTTTCCTCGACGGTTTCAGTAGTGAGATTTTGAGACATAGTTTTAGTGATTAATGTTAAATTTCCAATTTCCAATGTCAAATCAATGTCAAAGCCAAAATGTCAAATTTGTAATTGGGATTTTGGATTTGATTGGAAATTGGAAATTTGGATTTTGAAATTTTAAACAATCCTATCCCATCGGACTTAAAAAAATAAATCCGATGAGTAGAATTACTTGAGAGTAAATACGACCACCAGCGAGTAAATCGCAATCGCTTCGGCAAACGCGGCGCCGAGCAACATCGGGACAAACAACTTACCAGCTGATTCTGGGTTGCGTCCGATTGACTCCATGGCCTTTGCTACCAGTCGGCCAATGGCCAACGCCGGAAACATGCCACCCACTGCCATAGCGAATGCTTTTGACATCGCCACGATTGATTCGTGTTCCATATTATATTATCTTTCCTCGATTTTCACCTCCGAATTTGTTTGGATTATTTTTAATTCGGGGTTTGATCGAAATTTATAAATTAAAGATCGAAGATTGAAGATTGGTGTAAGTATTTTTTTTAATCTTCAATCTTCAGTCTTCAATTTTTAGTGCGCTTCTTCGGCGTGCGGATCGGTCGTCGCCACGGTCAAATAAACCAGCGTTAACATCGTAAATACCGCGGCTTGAATTAATCCGACCAATAACTCCAATAACATAAATGGTGTCGGTAATAATAGCCCAACTAAGCTCGCCATTACCGTCATCAAAACTTCGCCGGCAAAAATATTTCCAAATAACCGCAAGGACAATGAAACCACTTTAGCAATTTCCGATACTATCTCAATCAATCCCACACCCAATTCAATTATCGCGGTGAGAATAGCCACTGGGCCTTTCGTTAAACTTTTAAAAAACGTGCCAATTTGAATAAATTTATTTAAATGCGTGAAAATTCCGACGGTAAACAAACCAAACAAATGCGAAGACACCACGGCCACGAGCGCCATTGCCACTGTCAAATTTAAATCCGTGTTGGCCGGACGCAATAAAAATTCGTGCTTATAAGTGATACTGCCGGTGCCGGGAATCAGACCGAGCCAGTTAGAAAGTAAAATAAAAAAGAAGACCGAACCGACAATTGGTAAAAATTTCAGAGTGCGTTTGCGGTCGCCGGTCACTTGGTCAAAATATCCCAATAAAATTTCTAAAAAATATTCCGCGCCATTTTGCAAAGTGCCCGGGCGGAGTTTAATCGTTCGTTTGATAAAAATTCCCAGCGCCAAAAAAATCAGTATCGCGAGCCAGGCGTTGATAATAGTATTGGTTATCGGCCAGCCGTATAGATAAAATAGTATTTCCGGTGCTAATGTTGGAATATGCATAGTTGAACGAAATGTCAAATTTTCAATATCCAATGTCAAATAAATGTCAAAGCCAAAATGTCAAATTTGATATTGGGATTTTGGATTTGATTGGAAATTGGAAATTTGGATTTTGAAATTATTTTAATTGGTCGTATTCTTCTCCGTATTTTTTCGCCTTTTTCATTATGGATTTAGCTGTCAGTAAACCAGCGACAAGTAAAAATAACGCGACAAATAACGGATAGGTGCTAAATTTTTCATCAATCCAATTGCCAACCAAAGCGGCTAAAACCGCCGGCACGGCAATGGATGCGCCAAAATCGCCAACTATGCGCAAAGCAAAGAGATAATAAGCGCGGTCGCTTGTTTTTGGCTTATTTTCCATAGAAAAATGGAATTTTTAAAGACGCCCATATTTTACTAAAAAATCCCTATTTAGTCAAGGGATTTTTGGGGAGGTTATTAACAGTTTTTGATTTTTGTAAATATTTTTTTTGTGTTATTTAAGACAGCTTCAGTTACTTCGGCCATATCCAATCCTTTAATCTCCGCGATTTTACGCAAATTTTCAATAGCCATCCACGGTTCGGCTCTTTGACCACGATATGCTTGAGGGGCTAAATAGGGTGAGTCAGTTTCTATTAAAATTCTATCCAGTGGAGCATTTTTGACGACTTCCAGCAAATCCAAAGTTGATTGTGGGTTGGTTTTGCGGGGTGGAAAAGTGATCACACCAGTAAACCCTAAATATAATCCCAAGTCCAAAAATCCTTGCGCCAGGCGCCAGTTGCCGGAATAGCAGTGGACGACGCCTTTAATGTCATTGCGAGCCAAAGGCGAAGTCATGCCTACGGCAGACCACCCGTAGGGTGGCAATTTAACGGTGGGATTGCCGCGTCGCTGCGCTCCTCGCAATGACAATAGCAATTCCAGCATCTCGTCATAGGCATCTCTGACATGGATGACTAGTGGTACATTTAATTCTTGGGCCAGTTTAACTTGTAACAAAAAAACGTTTTTTTGTTTTTTTAAAATCGCTTCCCGGTCGGCTTCGGGCGGAATATGAAATAATTCCAAACCGCACTCCCCCACTGCGATTACTTTTTCGCTTTGCCCTAATTTTTTATACGCGTCGTAATCAAAATTTTCTTCGCGACTTAAGAAAGATGATTCTTCTTCGTCCACGCGTGTCGTAAATAAATGAATGGGGTGCAAACCAATGGTAGCGTAAATATCCGGATTGGCTTCGGCCAACTCCACGGCGGCGCGACTAGTATCAATTTGCGTGCCGACGGCGTTCATTATTACGTCTTTTTCGCGACAACGTTTAATAACCTCGGCGCGGTCGTTATCATAACCACGAAATTGAATATGGCAGTGCGTGTCAATAATCATAATTACCTCAAACTCTCAATCGTACTTTGCAAAATTCGCAAGCCCTCCGGTACAAGTGGCATTAACACTCCGGCCATATGCACGAGTATTGGCACGATTCTGCTCGCACCGAGCGCACCCATAAAAGTTTCTCCAAGTGGAAAACGGGCGACAAAATATAAAATAATGCCGAGGCCGATGGCACCCTCTAATACTCCGAACACCAACCCCAAAAGACGATTGATGCTGGAAATAAATGGGAGTCTGGTTACGATAGAAAGTATTTTATTGATCAGCCAAAATACCAAACCAACTAATCGGTTTATGATGACAAAAGCAATGATAAAAATAAGTACTTTGGGGAAATTCCCTCCCCAGCCGGTAAAACTCGTAATCCACTCGGCGCCGACCTCGTAGTAACGCGCCGCAATAAATACGCCCAAGATCATGCCCAATAGAGAGCCTAGGGTCTGGACAAGGCCAAAAGCAAGGCCAATTAATCCAAAAATTCCGATTATGATAATAAGACCAATGTCAAAATATGGCATATGACAAAATTATGTTAAACGAGGAAATAAAATTTCCCCCTTGTTAATTTTATTACCAACGGTTAAATCCACCCATTGATTTAATTCGTCAAGCGGTTTCGCAAATTCAATCGCGGTATCTAATCCCAATTGCGTGATAATTTTTTCTGATGTCTCCGGCATCACCGGCCAAATCATAATCGCGATGTGGCGTAAGGCCTCGGCCAAATGGTAGAGTAAATCACTTACCTCGGTCATTTTACCCGCTTTCGCCATTGCCCATGGTTGCTGATCGGAAATCATCTGGTCGCAATGGGTGATAAATTTATTGGTAATGGTGAGAGCGGTGCAAAAATCCCATTTATCCATCGCGCTCGTATAAGCCGGCCAGATATCATGATTTAAATACTTATTTAAATCAGTATTTATATTTTCCACTTTCGGCACGACCCCCTCGGCATATTTTTCAATCATTGATAATACTCGACTGGTAAAATTTCCCAAACCATTAGCCAAGTCGCCGGCATAGCGGTCGCGGAATTTGGTATCGGAAAAATCACCATCATTATTAAACGGAATTTCGCGCGCCAAAAAATAACGCACCGCTTCTAACGGATATTGTTCAATTAATTTTAACGGGTCAATGACATTGCCGATAGTTTTGCTCATTTTTTGTCCGTCCACCGTCATCCAACCATGCACCGCGATTTGTTTGGGCAATTCCACACCGGCTGACATTAACATCGCCGGCCAAAGTAAACTATGGAAGCGATTAATTTCTTTGCCAATTACATGCGCGTCTGCCGGCCAGTATTTTTTGAATAAAGTTTCGTCGTCGCTCCCCCACCCTAAGGCCGTAATATAATTGGTAAGCGCGTCAAACCAAACATACATCACCTGCGTGTCGTCGTCAGGCACCGGCACTCCCCAAGTTAATTTTTCTTTGGATCGAGAAATACTAATATCGTCTAATCCGTTTTTCAAAATATTATACATTTCTTTACCGCGACTGGGGGGGTAAACAAAATCCGGATTGGCTTCCTCAAATAAAAATTTTAAGGGTTCTTGATATTTTGATAAGCGAAAAAAATAATTTTCTTCGGATAATTCCTCCGGTTCTTTATTGTGGTCGCTACATTTGCCGTCTACCAAATCTTTTTCGGTTTTAAATGATTCACAGCCGGTGCAATATAATCCGGTATAAGATTTTTTGTAAATATCACCGGATTTCAACGATGCGTTCCAAAATTTTTGTACGCTTTGCTCGTGGCGCGGTTCGGTTGTACGGATAAAATCGTTATTAGTAACATTCCATTCGTCGGCTAATTTTAAATATCGCGCGGATTTTTCCGCGGCAAAATCTTCCACTTTTACGCCCAGCGCCGTAGCTGTGCGGTACATTTTTTGGCCGTGTTCGTCCGTGCCGGTTAAAAAATATACGTCTTTGCCAAGCAAACGTTGGTAGCGTGCCATGATGTCGGTGTATAATAATTCCAAAGCAAAGCCGATGTGCGGGTCGGCATTGGCGTAGGGTATGGCGGTGGTGAGGTAATATTTTTGCTTTTGTGACATAAAAATATTTTAAAATTCGCTAAGGCCTAATTCGCTAATTAACTAATAAAATTACCAATGCTTTAAGTATCTTTTGAATTTAGTATTTTATTAGAAATTAGTGAATTAGTTAATTAGAAATTATCACGGTAAACTCCCCTCGTTCTTCCACCTGCATATTACCAATATCACCAGCCGTACCGCGATAAATTGTTTCAAATTTTTTGGTAAGTTCGCGGGCGATAATTATTTTTTGTTCCGGTTTTAAAAATTTTTGTAATTCAGTCAGGCATTTGGTAATACGATGGCCGGATTCGTAAAATACGACAGTGTATTTGGCAGTGGCAACTTCTTGAAAAAATTTATGCCGTTTATTTTTATGGGGCGGAAATCCCATGAAAAAATATTTGTCAGTTGGGAAGCCGGAAATAGAGAGGGCGGCGATAGCGGCGCAGGGGCCAGGAATGGGGACAATTTGTACTTTGTCGTCATTTGTCATTCCGAGCGAGCGAAGCGACGAGGAATCTCCATTGTCGTTGGGCGAACGGGATGGAGATTTCTCACCCACTGCGTGGGTTCGAAATGACAGTAGGGTGGCAATCAACAAATTCCCCGGATCAGAAATTCCCGGCGTGCCCGCGTCCGTTACTAACGCCAAATTTTTACCGTTTTCTAACAATTCAATAATTTCTTTGGTCTTGCGCGCGTCGCTATGTTGATGATACGAAATCGTCGGTTTCACAATCTCATACCGGTCTAATAAATTTTTCGTCACGCGCGTATCTTCGCACAAAATAAAATCAACGCTCTTTAAAGTCGCTAAAGCGCGTAAAGTAATGTCGTCCAAATTCCCAATGGGCGTGGCGACGATGTATAATTTGCCTTTTTCCATGGGTATATTTTAGCAAAAAGAAAGCTAAAAAGCAAATAATCATAATAAAACCTCAGCCAGTGAAGGCTGAGGTTCGCAATTCTGAGATTATAAATCTGAAATTTAAAATTAAAGGTCCCCCAAAAAATCCAAATTCATAATTTCCTCGGCCGTGGCTTCGGGCGGTTTTTCCGAACCGGCTGGTTTCTTTTTTTCTTCCTCTACATCCTTGGTCACGGTATCAGGGTTAACATGGTGGATTTCGTTATCATTAATCACGACATTGGGCGCCATATGGCAATAACCCGTGCAACCGCAAAAACCCAGGTCATTTTCTTCGTTCTGTTCGCCGGCTTTTAAGCCCATTGATTCTTCTAATTTTGACATTATTTTTCTGGAGCCGGTAATACCACAGGTCATACCGCAACAGACACGTACAATATTTTTAGCCATAATATTTTTCATTGTAAAAGCGAAGTAAATCTTCCAATTGCGGGATTACTTCTTTATTAAATACCCCCACTTTTAATTTATGTTGTAAGTCCTCCAAATTTTGCGCGCCTTCCAAAACCGCCTCTTCAATATCGTGGTCGGTAACATTTAATTCTTTATCAATTACTTTCGCGCCAGCGGTTTGAACGCGGCTGTGTTGGGCGGTATTACGAAAAAAGTCGTTGATCGCCGACTGTAAGGCCTTGTCACCCAACACCGAGCAGTGAACTTTGCGGTTAGGCAAACCACCCAAACGCTCCAAAATATTTTGTGGTTTTAATTTTAACGCCTCATCAATTTTCATTCCGCTATTTTCTACAATCATTTCCGACAATGCGCTCGTGGAAGCAATTGCACTGCCACAACCAAAGGTGCGCCAACGGCACTGACTGATTTTTTCAGTTTTCGGATCAATTTGCACCCACAAAACCATTTCATCGCCACAAGCCGGACTGCCGACACGCCCGATACCATTAAATTTGAACTTTTCTTCTTCCCCATATTGCATAAAATTGCGGGGATTAAAAAAGTGGTCTTTGACAATATCAGAATAAAGCCAACCGCCACCATCGGGCGTGCGCACATCCACTTCTTCTTTTAAATTTTTCTTTTGGACCACTTTTTTGTTGGTGATTTTTATTTTGGATTTTGTTTTGGTAGGCATAATATTTTAATTAATTAAACAATTCATTTGTCATCCCGAGCGAGGATTCGCATCCGACGGGAGATCTCCATTTGGCTGTAAAATCACTAACGGGATAGAGATTCCTCCTTCGTCGTCGGAATGACAATGTGAATTTTATCTTTGATGAATCTTCGCGTGCTTTTTTCCCTCTTCCAACACCACTGGCGAAATTTCGCGCAGTACCCGTACAATTTCCGGAAAAACTTTCATTAAATAATCTACGTCCGCTTTGGTATTGCGTTTGCCAAAGGTGAAACGCATTGAGCCGTGGGCGTATTCGTAAGGTAAGCCCATGCCGGTGATTACGTGCGATGGTTCCAAGGAAGTTGAGGTGCAAGCTGAGCCGGTTGAGGCCATAATGCCGTATTCATCTAAATAGAGTAGCATCGCCTCGCCTTCCACATCCATAAAAGTAATATTGACATTGTTGGGCAAACGATTAACGCCAAAAGGTGGCCCATTCAGGCGCACTTTGGGAATTTCTTTTTGTACTCGTTCCCACAGATATTTAGCAATTTCCAAAACGCGTTTCCACTCTTTTTCACGAGACGTTTGTGCCAACTCAAATGCTTTAGCGAAACCAACTATGCCAGAAATATTTTCCGTGCCCGAGCGCATAGCGCGTTCCTGTCCTCCGCCCCAAATCATCGGGCGAATTTTTACCCCGCGACGAATGTATAGTGCGCCAACGCCTTTGGGTCCGTAAATTTTTCCACCGTTAATTGTTAATAAATCAACGTGCAATTTCTCAACATCTAAATCTAAATAGCCAGCCGCTTGGCAGGCGTCTGAGTGGAAATATGGGTAAATAGTTTTATTGGTTTGACGATATTTTAGAATAGCACGGCCGATGTCGGCAATCGGTTCAATTGTGCCCACTTCGTTGTTGGCGAACATTACCGTAATTAAAATTGTGTCCGGACGAATCGCGGCGACAATATCTTCTACTTTAACTATCCCTTCGCCATCCACCGGCACAAAAGTAATTTCATAACCGTCTTTTTTTAATTCGCGCAAAGAATGCAGGACAGCGTGATGTTCAATGCCAATAGAAACAATATGCTTGCCTCGGTCAGCGTTGGCCTTGGCGACACCAAAAATCGCCAGGTTGTCAGATTCTGTTCCGCCAGCCGTAAACACAATCGTGTCTGGCATTGTGCCAAGGCCTTGGGCAATCGTTCGGCGCGCGTCATTAATCGCGCCGTTGTTAATTCGTCCTAATCTATACAAAGAAGACGGATTGGCGTAATTGGTTTCAATGTACGGCGCCATCGCTTTGGCCACTGCGGGAATTACATAAGTCGTGGCCGCATGGTCAAGATAAACGTCGCGAACTTTTTTAAGTTTTGGTAAGGGCATAATTAAAAATCACTCAACTTCACATCCGTTAAAAATTTCAATACTTTTTTATTAACCGTTTTCGCGCGTTTACGAATACCGCATTTTTCCTGCGCGCACCCGCCACCACCTTCGCAACACGACCACAGCGCACAACCACCCTCCACTACCGAAATAATATTTTTTAAACTTAATTTATTGGGTTTGATTTTTAATTCATAACCACCGCTCACACCTTTGGTAGATTTAATTAACCCGGCGATCCGTAATTTGCGGGCGATTTTTTGTAAAAATAAAAATGAAATGCCGGTTTGGTTAGAAACAGTCATCAAACTGGCGCGGCCTTTGGGCGCGGTGGAAAGCGTTTTTAATAAACGCAGGGCATAGTCGGTTTCGCGGCGGAGAGAAAACATATCAAAATGGTAACGTATAATTTATCGCCTGTGCCACAGTGGCGGGAGGTTTAAAATTTACCGCAAACGGCAAAACTTCTCCTTTAAAACTTTTGTAAAATAATTGGTTGTTGGCTAATCCAAAATCGTATAATTCTTTCGTCACGCGCACATCCTGCTCGCAATATTTTTTTATTTCCTCAATTTTTCCCTCTTTCCACCAGCGAATCGCCTGCAAGCCATCGGCGCTTTTGGTAACATTATCCAAAGTCGCGGCCGCGATGTCGGCCAGTTTAAGCCGAATCCCGAGCGCTTCCTTAACCGAATCCATAATATCCAAATGCGGGAATTTACTTAAATCGCCGGAATAATAATTATTTAAAACCGGAATATCAAAATGTCCGCTGTTAAATCCGATTAACCGATCACATTTTTCCAAAATCGGCCACAACTGGCCTAGTTCTTTCTCTTCAAAACTGTGGTAACTGTCCGTATCCGAACGATAAATAGAAACGCAGGAAATTAATAATTTTTTAAAGTCGTTATTGACGTCGGCAAAGGTATTTTGGGTCTCAATATCAAAGACAATTTCGTAGGGCATAATGATTATTATTCCAATCTATACTTATATAGTATGATATAATTAAAATCCTGTCAAGTGTTTGCTGCTGTAAATATTAATCATGTCAAAATCAAAATTCCCAATTTCCAACCAAATCCAAAATCCCAATATCAAATTTGATATTTTGGCTTTGACATTGATTTGACATTGGATATTGGAAATTTGAAATTAAAATTGGCTTAATGGCAATAACTCCGCCTTTTCTTCATTTCTATTTTTGACCTCCACCGCATTTTCTTTTAATGTCTTGGCTGAAATCACTAACCGCGTCGGCAATCCAATCAAATCCGCGTCCGCGAATTTCGCGCCGGCGCCTGTGTCGGCTCGGTCATCATATAAAACCTCTTTGCCTTGAGCGGTCATATCGGCATATAATTTATCGGCTGTCGCTTTAACTTCCGCATCATCGCCCAAACAAATTAAATGATATTGAAACGGCGCGACCGATGCTGGCCAGATTATACCTTTGGCGTCATTATTTTTTTCAACGATTACACCCATAGCGCGCGAAATTCCGATTCCATAGCAACCCATTACTGGAAATTGTTTCTTGCCATCGCGCCCTATAAAACCCAAATCAAAGGCCTTGCCATACTTTTGGCCCAAGTCAAAGACATTGCCTACTTCAGATGCGGTCGCGCGCTCCATTTTACCTTTATTACAACGCGAGCATGTCTCACCGATTTTTTGTTTAGAAATTTCGACGTTCACGCAAAAGTCACAATCACTACAATATAAAATATCGTCCTCACCCGCGTCTGTTAAAACCATGAATTCGTAAGAAATTTTTTCACTAAATGATCCGCCGGAGGCCTCGGTAACTTTGGCAGTCAGCCCCATTCGTTTGAATATGGCCAAATATGCTTGTTTAGCAATAGCATAAAATCTATCAAAATCAGCTTGATCTTCATTAAAACTATACATGTCTTTCATCAGAAATTCGCGGCCGCGCAACAGCCCTGATTTAGCGCGTAATTCATCACGAAATTTCCAATGAATTTGATAGACGGCAAGTGGTAATTCTCTGTAGGTATTCACCCGCTTCATTACAAATGGCGTTACGATTTCTTCTTCGCTTTGGCCCAAAGCATATTCTTTTTCGGTTCGGCTTGGCACTTTAAATAAAATGTCAATGCTATCCCAACCACCGGTAGTCACCCAATTTTCTTTAGGGTGGAGCATCGGCATCAAAACTTCCTGCCCGCCGATTTTATTCATTTCTTCACGCACGATATTTTCAATTTTTCGTAATACCCTAAGGCCGAGCGGTGAATAGGTATAGGCACCCGCCATTAGTTTTTCTACAAATCCGGCGCGCTGTAAAAGTTGCGCGTTTAAGCTAACTTCTTCTTTGGAAATTTGCTTGGTGGTTTTGGTGAATAGTTGGGATTGTTTCATAAGTGAAAGATTAAAGATTTAAGATTAAAGATTTTTTTTAATTCAATCTTTAATCTTTATTCTTCGATTTTTAAAAAGTTAAAATTACAATTAGCCATAGCATGACCAATGCGATCCTATACCATCCAAAAATAGTAAAGTCGTGCTTAGTAATATACCGCAAAAGCCATTTTATTGCAACTAGAGCGGTTAAAAAGGCAGTGGTAAATCCTACAGCCATTATCCCCCACTCTGTGCCGGAAAAATTAAAGCCACTTTTTAATAAATCCAGTCCGGTGGCCGCGGCCATAGTTGGCACGGCTAATAAAAAAGAAAATTCTATAATTAACGGCCGTGATAATCCTAAAGCGAGCCCACCGATAATCGTCGCCGCACTGCGCGATACGCCCGGGATAATCGCGATCGATTGAAATAGGCCGATGTAAAATGCTTGGCGATAAGTAATTTTTTCAAAACTATCAATTGTCATTCCGAGCGAAGTCGAGGAATCCCTTAAAGTTTGATTTGCCTCCGAAGCGTGTTTTTTCTCATAATATCTCTCAAACAAAATAATCACGACACCGCCGATAAACAAAGCCCCCAACACCACCATACCATTCCCCAATAAATAATGCTTAACAATTTTATAAAGCGCCAGCCCAATTACCGCCGTCGGCAAAAACGCCACCAACAATTTCGGCCAAACATTTTTTACATCCCAAATTTTTTTCCAATATAAAACGACCACGGCCAAAATTGCGCCGAGCTGAATCGCAATCTCAAAACTTTTCCAAAATTCTGAATTAACCGTGCCGAGCCACATCCCAACCAAAATCATATGCCCAGTAGAAGAAATTGGCAAAAATTCGGTGAAGCCTTCGACAATACCTAAAATTATAGCGTAAAACATACAATAAGTGAATATATTTTATCATAAAGTAATTTAATAAGCAATTTTGTAGCGATAAATAGAGAAGCCCACCGGTGAAACACACGGCGGGCTATTGTGGTGGGTTCGGGCGCGGACCGGAGAATCACCTCGGGTCTCTGGCCACGATTGATCGCGTCGGCAATCGACGCGATACGGTGGGGCGAGGCGCTGGTTTTTGGGTTAGCGCTGCCCTGATTTCGCGGATTTTTGCACCATGTCGAGGATAATCGTTGCTTGGCTCTTTGCACCCGTCGTTGATGAGGTACACTTCCAACATCGCCAGACGCATCCTGGCGATCCTGTTGGGTTTCTCGGTGACTTTCTCATCGGCAGAGATCTCTACTCTAATCTCTGCCATCGTTGGCAACTTTGCCACTTCCATGTGCGTCCTCCAAAAAGACAAGGTTGATGGCACTAAAAAAATCTATATAATAAATATCACATATTTTAAAAAAAGTCAATGCTTTATCACAAAAAATCCCCCGGTTGGAGGATTTGTAAAAAATCGCCATTCTGTCGTTTGTGTTTATTAACTCAACCCCATTGCTTCCAAAAATTCCTCTTCTAAACCATCAGGCAAAGCATTTATAATATCATCAATCACATATCCTTCTCTGTATAGGGCTTGAACCTCTGACTGCAAACTAGTCCTACCAGTATTGGGGTTTGCGACTACGGTCCTTAATTTCTGTATGATAGGATCTACTTCACGGCTTGTTAATCGTTTTTTGCGTCGCATTTCCCCATCTGGTGTTGCTGATGATACACCTGACAGCGGTCTTTCTTTTGGTCCTAGCGTTGACATACTACGTCTATTAAATTAACAATTATATTTTATACGATATTTTTAATTTTGGCAATCATATTAATCAAATCGCCTTTTCGGCCTTTAATCTCCTAACCTTTTCTTTTGCCCCGCGATTATATCCCCCGCTTTGCCCGTCCGAACGAATCACCCGATGACAAGGAATTTTTAGATCATAATTTTTGTTCAAAATATTCCCCACCGCGCGATAGGCCTTAGGTCGTCCGGCACGTTTGGCCACTTCGGCGTATGTTAAAACCTGGCCTGAGGGGATTTTGGCGACGATTTTATGTATTTTTTCTTTAAAAGTCGCTTTTTTCATAATCATGTGTATAACCTATTGACATTATACCTTTTTTTAAATATAATATCCACGTTCTTTAGACAATTTAAATTCCCATTTTATTCCCAGGTAGCGCAGCGGTAGCGCAGCTCGCTGTTAACGAGTTGGTCGTCGGTTCGAATCCGACCCTGGGAGCATAATTAAAAAACAGGGCATTTTGTCCTGTTTTTAATTATATTCCGTGAGACGGATGAGAAGTTTATGCCCCGAAGCGTAGCGTAGGGGTAAATCCGACCCTGGGAGCGGTCAAAAAATTTCGCTAAAACAAGCGGATTTTTTTATTACTAAATTATGGTTTCCGAACTTCTTTATAAAAATTATTTCAACAAAAAACACCGATAATATATCAGCGTTTTTTAATTATCCATCGGTTCGTTCCCTATATCTACTAAAAATTATAATAAACATAGGGAGTGACGAACCGAGAGGTATGTATTTGTATTCGTCCCTCCATACTACGTGGGAGACTACCATCTCCCTTGCGTTTCATGGTTCCTCCGATTACATTTTTTGTCAGTGTCGCGGCGCTACTGTGTGTGCGTGGTAATCACCGCACTCCTCACAGCAGTTGGTGCTATTGGGGTTGGAATGGCCACACGGTTGCCATCCATTACGCCAGCCGTAGACAACGTTGGTACATCTCCACTGCGGAGGCGGAGGCGGTGGTGGAGTGATTTTTACCACCATCCCCTTCGCCATGGCTTTCAACGTGCGAACGTGTTTCCGCCACCCTCTCGGCTTACGTCTTCCATGCCACATCGGCCTTGGGCAATGTGTTTTCGCTCGAGGCATTGAGACCTACCTTTCACTTTTTGTTGGGGTTGGAATACAATTACTATATTACATCTTTATTGTAAAAAGTCAATATTATAAATATAGTGCTGTTCTGCCTTCTTAAAACGTTCCAGCATTGTTCTATACGACGAGCGGTCAAAAAATTTCGCTAAAGTAAGCGGAATTTTTTTATACACAAATTACGATTCCCAAACTCTAAAAACTATGATAGAATAACATAGCACTAAAAAAATTTAAATAATTGAATTATATATGCGCAGAAGAAATATTGACGCTGGGATTCCACCCTCTGATCTCCACATTAACCAAAAAGAAATTCAAATAATTTCTGAGTTGGATCCATGTTATATTGAAGATAGACGAATTAAAAAAGAATCGGCCATGCGTGACAATCGCGTTCTGGGAAATGGTGTTTTTAACGAAGCGGGCGAAGTTAACGACGAACAATTACGTAGATTAATTTACGATTTAGAAAATATTGCCGCAAGAGGTGGGCAAATTGGACGGCAAGAAATACGCTCATTATTTATAGAAGCTTTAACCGACCGTGCAATTATCAATAATCCAGTTATACTCGAAATTACCCGTAATATGCCGGGCCACCCTAATGCGCCGATATTATTACTAGAAGCATTAGAAAATCAAGCACTACCCCACGATGTAATTGCCACAATACTCAAAAGACACCAAGAAATTTTTAGGCAAAAGTCCAAAGAAGGTGAAGCTAAAATGCCAGAAAGGTTTGCAGATTTTAGAAAAAAATTTCAACGATTATTAGACGACAAGGCGCATCCGCTATCATTAGATATGTTCCCTGACGGTGAGGAATATGTCAACAGAAGATTGTCGGAGCCAGCGGTTGTAATCGCCGATCCGTTGGTGTTGGTTAAAGATAGAGAAAAAATTGGCGATTATAATTTACAAGCAAATGTGGCTCGTCTTTTATATGATAGACCATCAACTACCAGTCGAGCTTGGGATTATGGCGGGGAAATTTTTAATCACGAGATGGTTCACGTGCTCGCAGGAAGGGTAATCAGTAAAACTCGAGCGAACACGTTTGTGTATTATAAACAAGGTTTGAATTTGCTAGCAGATTTTGATTCGTTGGATGAAGCGGTAACCGAACAAATCGCCCAAGATATGGATCATCCCAGTAACAGGCGGTATAACGTGGGATCATATACAAGTGAGAGGCAAATATTTGCCAGATTATTACAGTATGTACCAGAAGAATTATTTTTGAGAGCATATTTTGAAAATTCGGATAAGTCAGAAACTGCACACGGCGTTGCGACACCCAAAACGGAAGCGCGTGATGAATTAGTGGACAGGATTGAGCAATCTTTTGGTAAACATTTTTTAAGTCATGTAAGTCACACAATCCGCATGGAAGGTGCCGAGAGTGTAGCGGCGAGTGTTGATTTATTTGACCCCAAAAGATAATATATTGGTAAAATAAACATAAAATCATATGGGCCCACTTCACGCGGCCATAGTCCACATCCCTATTGGCCTACTCGTCGTTTATAGTTTAATAGAATTTGGTTTGGTATTTTTTCCAAGTTATCGGGAAAAGCTTAACGCTGGGAAATATTTAATGCTTGTGATTGGTGTTCTCGGCGCTTTGTTGGCATTTTCCAGTGGCGATAGTCTGGAAGAAACCAGAAGATTTAACCGCGCCTTAGTGGAACTGCACGCCACTTTCGCGGGAGCGACAATTTGGGTTTATGCAATCTTGGCCGGCGCGTTTTCAATTCAATTTTTAGAAAAATTGCCCAAGGTAGTGGCGTTAGCGCAAAGTAATTTTTTTGTTCAGAAAATTTTAAAAATACTATCCCCTATCGTTGGTATAATTACGAAACAACCTATACTTGTTTTATTATCAATACTGGGCGCGATATTACTTAGTTTTACGGGAGCACTGGGTGGAGCAATCGCTCACGGGCCGGACGCGGATATAATTACATCGTTTGTTTATTCGTTGTTTTTTAATAATAGTTAGTTTTTATGAATTTATTTAATCTGACGTTTTATTTTCTCGCTGGCGGAATTTTTACCACTATTATTGTAATGCTGGAAGAGAACAATTTCCGCCTACTGTCGGGATTTGCCACTTTAATTCCGGTTTTTACTTTAGTGGCATACATTTTTATTGGTGAATCCAAAGGTGGCGTGGCAGTTGGACAACATGCCTGGTTTGTGCTTTGGGGCACGATAATTTCTTGGATACCATATATGCTCACGGTTGCTTATTTTTCATCTAAAATTGGCGCGCACAAAGCAATTTTGCTCGGCCTTGGTGTTTTTTTTGTTTTAGCGTTAATTTATGTGGAAGTAGTAAATTGGCTTAAATTATTTCAGTAAAAATGATTATTTAAACGATAAAAAATTAAACAAAAAGTAAATTTGCTATGCCCACTATTCTCATTGAACTAATTTTAATAATCGCCTTAATTATTCTAAACGGTTATTTTTCTTTGTCGGAAATCGCCCTGCTTAGTGTTAAAAAAAGTCGCCTGCGCCATTTGGCAAAACAAGGAAATAGGCAGGCGCAAAATGCCCTATCATTAACGCGTAAATCGCCGGAGATGCTCTCGGCTATTCAAATTGGCATTACGATTATTGGAATATTCGCCGGTGCTTTTGGGGGCGCGACTGTGGCTGAACATTTGGAAATTTATTTTGCTCAATTTAATTTTTTTACAGGTTATAGTGAATCGCTAAGTGTAATTTTAGTTGTCATTGTTATCACCTATTTGTCCCTTATCATCGGCGAACTTGTTCCCAAACAAATCGCCCTATCTAATCCGGAAAAATTAGCGTTAAAAGTAGCCGGTCCCATAAAAACAATAATGAAAATCGCCGCGCCGTTTGTAAAAATTTTAACTTATTCCACCGCCCTATTGCTTAAATTACTACGAGTAAAACCGGTCTCGGAGCAATTTGTTACCGAAGAAGAAATAAAACTCTTGATAGCGGAGGGTGCGGAAAATGGCGTCTTTGAAAGATCGGAACAAAAAATGGTGGAAAGCATTTTCTATTTGGGCAATCGACCGATCAAAGATTTTATGACCAATAGTGGCGAGGTTGTTTGGCTGGATATAGGTGACCCGATTGCGATTGTCAGAAAAAAAATCACCAGCAGTGATCGCTCAGTTTTTCCGGTATGCGCGGGCGAGATTGATAAAAATTTGGGAGCAGTAGAAGCCAAAGATATTTTGACCCATTTGTTTGATGGCGGTTTGGAGAATATTAATTTAAAATCACTTGTGCAACCGGTGATGCGCATTGACGCGGATGTGCCGTCGCTTGTGGCTATTGAACGCCTAAAAGGATCGTCAATTAGTATCGCGCTCATCACCGAAAAAATATCAAATAAGGTCGTTGGAATTATTAGTTTTCACGATATCTTGGAAGCGATTGTGGGAGAATTTAAAAGCCGATAGTAAATTATTTAAATCCATGAAAACAATAATAATCGGCGGTGGCGCGGCCGGCATGATGGCAGCGGCGACAATTTGTGAAGGCAATCCGGAGGCCGAAGTTATTTTGATTGAAAAAAATAGTGATTTAGGACGCAAGGTGATTATTTCCGGAGGCGGACGGTGCAATGTGACGACTGGTACCGAAAATCCCAAAGAGGTTTTGTTAAATTATCCGCGCGGAAATAAATTTTTAATTTCGGCAATGTTCGCGTTTGGACCGCGCGCCGTGCGCGCCTGGTTTGAGGATCATAATGTGCCGTTAAAATGCGAAGACGACGGACGGGTTTTTCCGGTTTCAGATCACGGCGAAGATGTGGTGGGGGCTTTTAAAAAAATATTTGCGCGTTCTCGGATTCAAGTGGTGTTGGGGCGCTCGGTGGTAAAAATGGAAAAAGAAAATAATACTTTTAAAATATTTTTTAAAGATGGTTCAGAAATTTTGGCAGACACGGTCGTGCTGGCGCTTGGCGGGCAGGCCTATCGCCATACCGGTTCCACAGGCGATGGCTACACTTTGGCCGAAGCGCTTGGCCATACGATTACTAAATTAGCCCCGAGTTTACATTCGTTTGTCTTGAAAGAAGCGTGGATGGGCACGCTCGCGGGGATGTCATTTGTCAAGGCCACGATTAGCGCCGACTGCTCCAAACCAAATTCGCGCACCGGCCCGTTTTTGTTTACCCACAAAGGCATTAGCGGCCCAGCCGTGTTCGCGGTCTCTTCCCTATCGGCTCTGACCTTATTTAGCCCAAAAAATCCCCTGCCAATTTTCATTGATTTTTTGCCGGAGATAAAAATAGAAGATTTAAAAAATACCATTCAAAATTCTTGTCGAGCGGAATTAAAGAAAAATTTTAAAAACACTTTGCATCAATTTGTACCGCTAAAATTAGTAGAAAGTTTGGCGCTGGAATTTAATTTGCCGATAAATAAAAAAAACGCCGAGATTTCCAAAGCCGAAATTAGTTTGTCGGCCGAGATTTTAAAAAATACGATGGTACACGCGGTCGGCTATGGCGCGGGTGAAGAATTTGTCACGGCCGGTGGCGTGGAATTAACCGAAATTGACCCAAAAACAATGGAATCAAAAAAATGCGAGGGTTTATTTTTTGCCGGCGAAATTTTAAATGTGGATGGTTTTACCGGTGGCTTTAATTTACAAGCCGCCTGGGCGACGGGGCGGTTGGCGGGGGTGGCGATTTTAGCAGATTTTGACGACGATTAAGATTGTGTGTCTTTATTATTTTTATCGTTCTCGCACAACCCCGCAAACGCCTTTTCATCATTAAACTTCTCCTTCCACTCCTCCGGACTGCCATAATCGGCAAATTCGCTATACCAGCCGTGGTGGAATTTGGGTTTGTGGGCGGATTTTATCGGACACCAGTAGCGTTCGGTCCGACCGGCGATTTCGACCGCGTAGGCGAATAGGCCGTTGACATAGGTGCAATAGATGCAGTGGACTTTTTGAATAATATTTAAATAATCCAAAAATTTCCGGTCATAAACAATAAAATCACCGCGCTTGACTTTGGGAATATGATAGAGCGGAAACGCGACCGTATGATAAATAGTAATAAAAATATCAAGAATAACCACCGGCACGATCATCATGTAAATAAACGGCAAAGATAACAAATGCCGAAAATTGCGCGGAAAAACATATTTCCATACCGGAATTCTAAATTTTAGATTGCGCTTACGAAATTCTTCCAAAAAGACCACTTTTTTATTGGCAAAATGAAAGCCGTATTTTTCAGCAAGCTGGGCGTATTTGGCGGATAGTTCCTTATTAAGATTACTTATTTTTTCTAGGATTTCCTTGATGTTTTCGTTCATAGTATATCTATGTGAATTAACTTGCCCATATTATAGCAGAGGTTGGTAGTTTACGCCACTTTAATTGTAAACTTACCATAAAACTGCTATACTTAATTGGATATAAACCAAATTTATATGAAATGGTATAAAAAACAATTAGATCAGATTAAAAAATCCGCAAAAGCAAAAGAAGATAAAACCGATGAGGCGAAACCAGCGAGCGGTCGAGGCTTTGACGCGAAAAAATTGCGCGCGACGCCAAGAAATTTTCGTGATCCGGTGGGGGCGAGCAAAAGAACGCGCAAGAAAACGGATTTGCCTTAAGTATTTTTTTATGGGTGTCCATATCCCTGTAAACGAAATCAAAATAACCTACGCGCGCTCATCCGGCGCGGGTGGGCAAAATGTTAATAAAACCGCGACTAAGGCAATTTTGCATTGGTCGGTGGGGCGATCGCAAGTTTTAAGCGCCGAGCAAAAAGAACGGGTGCGCGCGAAATTAAAAAATAAAATAAATTGGTTTGACGAAGTGGTGATAATGGCCGAAGAAGAACGGTCACAACCGCAAAATCGGGCAACGGCAGTAGCGCGTTTGCAAACTTTGGTCGCGCGCGCTTTACAAATTCCCAAAAAACGCCGTCCGACGCGTCCGACTTACAGCTCGAAAATAAAACGGTTGGAAGCTAAGAAAATTCATTCACGATTAAAAATTTTGCGTCATTCGTTAGAATAATCAATCCTGTAATTATGGCAAAATGTCAAATTTCCAATATCCAATTTCCAATCAAGCTCAAATAACAAATTCCAAATTTTGAACTTTGACATTATTTTGGAAATTGGAAATTTGGATTTTGAAATTATTAAAGTATGTATTTTTTATATATCCTTGAATGCGCTGACAAAACACTGTATGCCGGTATCACCGTAAATTTGGAGCGCAGAGTAAATGAACATAACACCTCAAAGTTAGGCGCGAAATATACCCGCGCCCGTCGGCCGGTAAAATTAGTTTATTCCAAAAAAATTAAAAATCGATCGCTCGCGACTAAAGCGGAAAGTAAAATAAAAAAAATGTCGCGCGCTCAAAAACAAAAAATTATTGGCGCCAAACATTGACAAAACCCCAAAATCGTGCTATAATATAGCAAATAACGAACCCCACGTGGGCTCGTTTTAATTCATTTTTCAATTGTCATCCCGAGCGTAGCCGAGGGATCCCTTTACGTAATAATAACTTTAAGGGATTCCTCCACTCGCCTGCGGCTCGGTCGGAATGACAAAAACACCCTATGCCCAACGACGACGTAATTCTCCGTTTTGACAATGTAATATTTGAATATGAAGAACGAAAGCCCGTTTTAGACGAGGTTAGTTTTGGTGTCCGGCGCGGTTCTAAAATTACTTTAATGGGGCAAAATGGCGCGGGCAAATCCACTATTTTCAAACTTATCACCGGTGAATACAAACCAACCGAAGGGCAAGTATTTATTACCGATAGTGCCAGCATCGCCACGGCATCGCAAATGGTCGCGAAAGCGGATTTAGGATTAAGCGTGGAAGAATATTTTTCCAAAGCGTTTTTGGAAGTCCCGGGCAATATCAAAAGTCAAATCAACAAAGTCCTGAACGCGGTAAATTTAACCGTGCCGATTGATCGCAAAGTTGGTGATTTATCCGGTGGCCAACAGGCGCGCATTTTGCTCGCGTACGCTTTAATCCAAAACCCGGATATTTTACTTTTGGATGAGCCGACTAATAATTTGGATAAAGCCGGCATTGACCACTTGGTGCAATTTTTAGTAATGTATGACAAAACCGTCATGGTAATTTCGCATGATGCGGATTTTTTAAATTGTTTTACCGAGGGCGTGGTGTATTTGGACGTGTTTACCAAAAAAATTGAGACCTATGTCGGTGATTATTATTCCGTGTGCGAGGAAATAAATTTACGAATTGAAAGAGAAATAAAAAAGAATGCACAATTGGAAAAAGAAATTTTGGACAACAAAGAAAAGGTAAACTTTTTCGCGAATAAAGGTGGTAAGATGCGAAAATTAGCGAGCAAATTAAAAGAAGAAATTACCGAATTGGAAGAAAATAAAGTGGCGGTGCGCCGTGAAGACAAAACTATTCGCGGATTCACCATCCCCTCTCAAGGAATTGTTGGTGATGTGGTAAAAATCAATTCTGTAAAAATTATTCATAATCACGAACCGATTGATAAGGAAGTGAATATTGTTTTACGTCAACGCGACCGGTTGTTAATTTCCGGACCAAACGGTATTGGCAAAAGTACGCTTCTGCGCGCGCTTGTTAGTGGCGCGTCCGAGGGCGCGGTGATTTTAAAAGATACACGCGTGGGATATTACAGCCAAGATTTTGCGACTTTGGATTATAATCAAATGGTGATTGACTCACTGCAAAGTGTGATGGCCGATGGCCTTGATTTACAAGAAATGCGCTCGGTGGCGGCTGGATTTTTAATTACCGGTGAACTGATGGGTTTGAAAATCGGCAGTTTGTCCGAAGGACAAAAGGGACTGCTGTCGTTCGCGCGTTTGGTACTCATGCAACCGGGATTACTGGTGTTAGATGAACCAACTAATCATATAAATTTTCGCCACATTCCGATAATTGCCCAAGCCATCAACGAATTTGACGGTGCGATTATACTAATCAGCCACATGCCCGATTTTGTGAAAAAAATTAAATTTGGGACGGAATTGGATTTGGGGAATTTGTAAATGCCCCTGCTATTGATTTTTATCGTAATCTGTGCTACACTTGCGTCTTAACTAATCTATAACTAACAACTCTATGGGAAATTTTAGCAGAGGCGGCGACCGTCCGCATGGCAAACCCAGTTTTGGCCGAAAACCATTTGGCGGTGGCGGCAGTCGTTTTGGAGGTAAACCATCGTTTGGTGGCCGACCTTCTTTTGGAGGTGGTCGCGATGGTGGCCGACCGATGATGCATTCCGCCACTTGCAGTGAATGTGGCAATGATTGCCAAGTGCCGTTCAAGCCAACTGGCGAACGCCCGGTATTTTGTAATACCTGTTTTGGTAAACAGCAGGACAGCCCGGGTAATGCCCGACCAAATCGATTTAGTAGCGACCGACCGCGTTTCAACGACGACCGACGCGAACGCCCGGCCCGATTGGGTGCGGCCGATCCTCACACCGCGACCTGTTCCAAATGCGGTAAAGAATGCCAAGTGCCATTTAAACCCATGCCCGGCAAACCGGTTTTCTGCAATGATTGTTTTGAAAAACCAGGTGCCAAAGACGCGGGTGAACTGTTGCGTCAAGTAGAGGCATTGCACGCCAAATTTGATAAATTAATGAAAATTTTGGTGCCGAGTACTGCTACTGTGAAAGCGGTAGAAGCGGAAGTTAAAGCCGATACTCCGGCTAAAAAAGAAAAGACAAAAGTTGCTTCTAAAAAAGTGACAAAAAAGAAGAAAAAGTAAAAGAATTAAAAATACCCTCTGGAAAAATCCAGAGGGTATTTTTTTAACTTGCGATTATTAGGCGCGAGCGACATTGATGGCGCGCGGTCCTTTTTCGGACTGCTCGACTTCAAATGACACGGCATCGCCGGCTTTCAATTCCATGAATTGAACACCAACTAAACCGGATTCGTGGAAGAAGACATCTTTCGAGCCGTCTTCCGGGGTGATGAAACCAAAGTGCTTGTCAGCAATTAAGGTTTTAATTGTACCCTTCATAAGTTTATGAGTAGTGAGTAAATACTGTATATCGCTGAAGAAACCGACTAATTTTCTACGGATATTGTATAGGATTATATTGTAGCACACTTTTGGCTTTTTGTCAATAGGGTCGCTTGCGGATTAGTCGTTAAAATGCTAAAATTATGATATGGAAATTAACCGAATTAACAAAATTATTCTTGTTGTGTTGTTTTTAACCCAATTTTTTTGGCTACTCCCCCACCCGGCCACCGCATCGTTAACCGACGACCAAGCGCAACTGGAACAGCAATTAAAAGAAGTAGAAGCGCAAATCGCGGATCTGCAAAAACAATTAGGCGCGACGACCAAAGAAAAAAATACTTTAGCGAATAAAATTAAACAACTGCAAATTACCCAACAACAATTAACGGCTTTGATTAAACAGACCTCGCTTAAAATTAATAATTTGAGCGTGGGTATAGAAGTGGCCAAAAAAGATTTATCAGCGGCGGTTAAACGCGAGACCCGTTTGCGAATTGGTTTAGCCGAGGCCTTGCGCGCGATTAATCGTCAAGACGAAAATATTTTGTTAAATCTCGCGTCCGCGCGGGGGCTGTCGGATATTTTTACGCAAATAAAAAATTCAGCAATGCTCTCGGTGAATTTATCGGATTTAGTTAAAAAAGTAAAAGAAATTCAAACGGAAATTAGCGGTAAAAAAATAGTGCTGGAAGATCAAAAAGATGATGCTGTTAATTTATTAAAAATAAAAGCCACGCAAAATGAAAGTTTGGCGGCGAGTATTACTGATCAAAGTAATTTATTAAAAATCACAAAGGGTCAAGAGGCGACTTATGCCGCCAATTTGGCCGATACCAAGAAAAAAGCCGCGCAAATTCGCAGTCGTATTTACGAATTATTTAACACCGGCACGCAAATTAATTTTGGCCAAGCCGTGGAAATTGCCACTTATGCCGGCGGTTTAACCGGCATGCGGCCAGCGTTTTTGCTCGCGATAATTTCCCAAGAATCCAATTTAGGTAAAAATGTCGGCACTTGTAATCGTGTTGGTGATCCACCGGAAAAAAGTTGGAAAGTTATTATGAAGCCCACGCGCGACCAAGAACCGTTTTTAAAAATAACCACCGAATTGGGATTGGACCCGGATGTAACGCCGGTGTCATGCCCGATGCGCAACAAAGATGGTTCGCAATTAGGTTGGGGCGGAGCGATGGGGCCGGCGCAATTTATTCCCTCCACTTGGATGGGATATAAAGATAAAGTCGCGACCATCACTGGCAAATCCCCGGCAAACCCGTGGGATATTCGCGATGCGTTTATTGCCGCGTCGGTCTTGCTAAAAGCCAATGGCGCCAATGGCGAGGATGATGGCGATTGGAAAGCGGCGATGCGCTACTTCTCGGGTGGCACTAATCCGGCGTATAGTTTTTATGGGGATAATGTGATTAAGAAGACGCACGAGTACGAGAGTGATATCGCGGAGTTGAAAAAGTAAATAACCATACAAAAAATCGAGCATTTTGCTCGATTTTAGAATTTCATTTTCTGTATTTAATTAACAGCAGAAAACCAAATAAAAATAAAATAATAATTATCGGCAGCCAAAATACTTTTAAAAATAACCAAAAAAAGTAAACTACAGCTTTCAAAAAAGCCCAAACAAATTCAAACGCAATCGGCACAGTGGAGGATACCATTTCCCGCGTGTTAACAACTGGGAATAACTGGGCCATATATATTTATTTTTTTACAGTTGGTTTCTTAATTATCTTCGCGGTTTTAAATGACGCTTGAGGCGCAGGCGCAATAACTTTTTTTATTTCTTCTTCCATTTTCATATCCTCCGCTTTCGGCTCCACCGGCCCCACTTTCCTTTTTCGCATCATTATTAATAAAACCAATAGCAACAACAGCCATAAAATCCCCAAGCCCTTTAACCACCACGGCCAGCGCGAATTTATTTCTTCTCCCCCGTTATTTTCAATTTTTTCACCTAAAATTTCTCCGCCATTCTCTGTATCAGTATTTAAATCAGTATTTGTGGTGGTGGTCGTCCTTGAAGCGTCCGCTCCCACCCCCTCTTGCGTCTCCCCCTCGGGCAGGGGGAGAGAAATTGTGGCCACCGGTTCCGCCGACGCGACCACTTCCAACTTTGAACGATTTGGGTCTAACGGATAGGCGTCTTGTTTGTCGCGCGTGCCATCGCCGTCGGTGTCGGCTTTATAGGGATCAGTGCCATTGTTGGTTTCTACCCAGTTATAGATGCCGTCGTTATCAATATCCGAATCAGTCGCGTCCGGTGTGCCATCGCCGTCAGTGTCGGGTGGCGTAAATACGCCCGGATTAGTCGGGGCCGGATCAGTGCCATCGGAATCGCCATCGCCGTCAGTGTCGGGATTGGTGGGGTTAGGGTCAGTGCCATCGTTGACGCCGTCGTTATCAGTGTCAGGATTATTAGGGTTCGTGCCGTTAGTTTCTTCAACATCATCCGTAACGCCATCGTGGTCAGTGTCAACTTTCACGGTAATCGCGTCTGATAATTCGCTTAAAATATCACTGCCGAGCGAAGTGCGAACATTTAATTTATCAATACTCACGGCATTGACAATTTTGGCACGAAAACGATGATCACCGGCTACCGCCGTCCATTGCGTGGAAATTACATTGCTACTGCCGCCACTGGTGAGCGCAAATGGTTTGGCTGAGCCGACATTGACGCCCAAGGTATCATCTAAAAATTGTAAATCGCCTTCTAAATTATTATCTTCGCTGTTTACGAGTACGACAAAAATATTTACCTTGTCCCCTACCAAGGCCGTGGTTTTGCTTGCCCAGATGTTGCTTTTGACAAAACCAATTTGGGCGCCAAATACAGTTGTCGGTAAAATTAATAATCCGGCTAAAATAAAAAATAAAATTTTTGATTTAAAAAAATTCATAATAATTAAATCTTAATCAAAAAGAAAATTAAAACTAAAATCCCCATCCCGTTGATAATTAAATGCGGGTGCTGGCGTTTTATTTCTATAAAAATTGTGGTGAATAGGGCGAAGGCAAAAATTCCAAAGAAGATATAGTAAATGGAGTTGGCAAACTGGAACTCTCCGCCAAACCAATCAGAAAAGGTTGTCTTCGCGGCAAAGTATTTATCCAGAGCGGTTTGAAAAATGCCGGGTGTGGGAATTTTTACGCCAGCGACACTTGCTCCCACCCCCTCTGCCTCTCCCCCTCGGGCAAGGGGAGACATTGAGCCAGCGACCGTTTTGCCTGCCGGTGAACCAAAATGACTAACAATAAATGACGCCGACTTGCCTTGATACTGCCCGCTCACAATGCTGATGCCTAATTCCTTAAAATCTTTATCAATAATATTCGCGTAATGGGTAGGACTTTTTTGCCAGGCCTTGACCACGGTTTTGGCGTCAATATATCCGACTGCTAAATTTTCTCCGGCAAAATTATATTTATAATCAACTTGTTTTAAATAATAATCCAATCCCCGCCCCAGTTTGTCAGTATGACTGAAATAATTATTGGCGTTCATGTCTTCGGCTTTTAAATTGGCCGAATTATCTAAAATCGTATTGACAGCCAGAACCGACAGGTTATTTTTCAAACGCAACTCGTTGGTCAAAGTGGTGATATTGTTTGCTTGTCGCGCTAACGCGTCGTCGGACAACCAGGCCTGCTCCGGAGCCAAAAGAACCGTTGCTATGATGATAACTTTAAGTAACGCCAAAAAAATGCCATAAAACCACACCCGTTTATGGTGAAGCAGGTGCGGTTTATAGTCGTTGCCGTGATGCGGGATAAATAATCTTTTGAGCATAGAACCTAAACATATATTAGCACATTTTATTGGCTTTTAGCAAGAGCGTGCAATAATAATGTTACTGTGCTATACTAACATTGTTATTCATAACTATAATACTATGGAAGAACATATCAAAAGCACGCCGAAAGATGTCTTTTTGCATCTTTTTAACATCGTCACTTTTTATTTAAGCGTTGTCGGATTTATTACGCTTTATATCCAATATATCAATGCTTTGTTTCCAGATGCGCTTAATTATTATTTTTTTAATATCGCGAGCGGGGTGCGCTGGTCTACCGCGGTTTTATTTATTGCTGTCCCCGCCTATTTGCTGACCGCATGGTTACTGTCCAAAGATTTGGCAACTACTCCGGCCAAACGCGAATTAAAATTGCGCAAGTGGCTCGTGTATTTTACTTTGTTTGTTTCGGCGATTACCGTCATTGTGGATTTGATGATTTTTGTTTATCATTTTTTGGATGGTGAATTAACAATGCGTTTCTTTTTGAAAGTTTTGGTGGTACTGGTTGTCGCCGCCGCGGTGTTCGGTTATTATTTATGGGATTTAAAACGAACAATAGAAAAATCCAAATTACCAAAAATTTTAGCAATCGCGGTTTTAGTAGTCGCGCTCGGGAGTATTATTTTGGGATTTTTTATTATCGGCACCCCTACCGATCAGCGCAATCGCCGATTTGATGAACAACGGATCCAGGCCTTGCAAATGATTCAGGGTCAAATAATTAATTATTGGCAAACAAAAGCCGTTCTGCCAACCGAGTTATCCAAATTAGCAGATAGTATTTCCGGATTTACTGCGCCTCTGGATCCAGATAATAACGCACCTTACGAATACAAAGTAACCGGACCACTTGCTTTTGAGTTATGCGCAAATTTTTCCGCCGGAAGCGAGCCGGACGCGAAATTTGGACGAAACGAATTTACGGCTAATTCCGGACCGTATAATGTTTATGATGATAATTGGAATCACGAAGCCGGACGCATCTGTTTTAGCCGGACGATTGATCCGGAGTTATATAAGATAGACAATGCCGGCGTTCCAACTAAACCGGCGCCAATAGTTCGTTAAATAAGCAGGCGAACAAAAATCCCGACTTAGTCGGGATTTTTTTACTCTATTTTAATTATTTTATATTCTATTTCCCTATCGCCTGATTTTACTTTTACTTTATCCCCCACCGCACTTCCGATTAGCGCCACACCCAGTGGCGAATGTTGTGAAATAATTCCAGTGGTTGGATCAGTTTCGGCAGAACCAAGAATTTGAAAAGTTTTTTGTTTGTTGTTAAATTCTACCGTCACGCTGTGACCAATTTCAACCGTATCAGTTTGTTGTTGGGTTTTGATAATTTCCGCGTGGTCAAGTTGGCTCTCCAATTCTAAAATCCTCCGATTAATTCCACGCAGTCGCCCCTTCGCAAACTGGTACCCTGCATTTTCCGAAAAATCGCCCAAGTCGGCCAAACGCGCTGTTTCGGCCACCGCTGCCGGTTTGGCCTTTTTTAATTTTTCCAATTCTTTTTGCAGTTCGTCAAATTTGCCCTTGGTAATTAAAGGGTCGGATTTTAAATTGGCATATTTGCCGGGTTTGCGATAGGGTGTTTGCATGACAACATCATATCATCATATCTATCAACAGTCAAAGCTAAAAATTGCCAAAACCATTAAAAAATGGTAGAATAACAGACATTAAAAATGATTTTTACCATGTCTGGACAATTAATCAACGGCCGAGCAATCGCTGACAAAATATTAGACAAAACCGCTAAAAAATTAGCGACACTAAAAACAAACGGAGTCAACCCGGAATTGGCGGTTATTTTGGTTGGAAATGATAAATCATCGGTGAATTATGTTGAGCGTAAGGGCGTGGCGGCAAAAAAAATTGGTCTGAAATTCACTTTATATAAATTTGACGAAAATATTACCACCGAATATTTAATTACTGAAATAGAAAAAATTCAAAATGATAAAAATCTGGCCGGGCTAATCGCGCAACTACCACTGCCAAAACAAATTGACACTGCTAAAATTTTAAATACCATCAAGCCGGAAATTGATGTTGATTGTTTGTCCGATAAAAACTTTAATAAATTAGTGGTTGGCACAAATTTTATTACCCCACCAACTCCGGGCGCGATCATGGCGATTTTAGAAGATTTAAATATTTCGGTATCAGGGAAACTGGTAACAATTGTCGGCGCGGGCGCGCTAGTTGGCAAACCACTGGCCCTAATCATGAACCGAGCCGGCGCAAATGTTTCACTATGCGATTCTAGCACCATTGACACTGCCACCAAATGTCGCGAGGCCGGTATTTTGATAACGGGCGTTGGTAAAAAGGATTTGATTCGGGGCGATATGATTAAGCCCGGCGCAGTCATTATTGACGCGGGAATAGATTTTGAAAATAATAGAATGTATGGCGATGTGAATATCGCTGAAGCTTTGGCGGTGGCGGCACTGGTCACGCCTACACCCGGCGGAGTCGGCCCGATTACGGTCGCCCAACTACTCTGGAATACGATAGTTTGTGCGGAAAATAAAAAATGAGCGATTAAGCTCATTTTTTAAATAATTTTTTTATTCCACAATCAAATTCCCCACCATGCCATTCACGCGATGCTGGCCGACACTGCAATAATATTCAAAAGTGCCGACTTTGTCCGCGACAAAGGTAACATTCGCCGTGCCCGGATCTTTTAATTGCGGAGTGCGGACATTAAATTCGTCAATTACCAAATCATGGAATCCCATGTCGCTTTTGAAATTAATAGTTATGGTTTGGCCTTTTTTGACTTTAATCTCTTTGAGATCAAACGCAAAATTTACTCCGCTCACATCAAAGGTGGCGGCGTTTTCAGCCACAACCGCAGGCTGTTCTGTTGTTATCGGCTCGACTTGTGCTTCGGCTTGAACTTCCGGTAAAACGACAGTGGCGTCATCCAACGCCGGCATGGTGGTTTCAACCGCCTCTTCGTTTGCTTCCGGTGCTTCTGTTTTTTCGGCTACCGGCGACGCGCAACCAGCGCCCACGATAACCAAAGCCACGACCATTCCTCCTAAACTAACGACATATTTGTTCATAGAAAAACAAATTAAGAATAAGATTGATTATATCACAATTTTTTTAAGTCCGCCACTATTTCATCCACATGCGTCTTAGGAATAACCGGATCATAAATCTTGGCAATTTTACCATTTTTATCAATTAAAAATGAAATCCTTCGTGCTGAAGTTAGCCCCATTACCCCATAATCATTGCTCATTATTTTTTCGCTATCAGACAAAAGCGTAAAAGGCAATTTATATTGCTCTACAAATTTACCATGGCTCACCACACTATTCACACTCACGCCGACAATAGCCACGCCTAATTTTTGCAAAGCGCTAAAATTATCACGAAAACTACAGGCCTCCACCGTGCAACCGGGCGTATTGTCGCGCGGATAAAAATATACTAACAGCCACTGGCCGGCATAGTCGGATAATTGGTGTTCTGTCCCGTTTTGGTCTAAGAGACGCCAAGCTGGGGCTATCTGGTTAATTTTTAGTGGCAGAAAATATTATTTTTAATATATCACATTAATTTAGTGTTGCTAAGTGGATATTTGACCAATTTATAAACCTGATGGTATAATTAAGATAACTTTTAATGGTCTTTTGGCTGAAATTGCGCAATTTCATTTCCTGGCGCAATAATTCCATCGGATCGCGGCTAGGACGATAATTTTCAGAATATTGATGTGTTTCCATACCCCCATTATGATTACACGTAAACACTAATATTATATCGTATTTTAGCTTAATTATCAATGGGTTCGCATATACATAGTTCGTCGAAATTTTTATTCTCCGCCAACTTTATTTTTCAAATAAAGGTAGGCGGCAAGCCACACCGACTGATCGTGATTACTTCGCATAACGGTTACGACGAAATTCTACTTTTTGAAAGTATAATATCGTCGAACGCATGTTATGCGACATCCCGACTGCCCCTTTGGCATTCGGGACGACATAATCACGGTCGGTGTGGAGAATAAAAACATCGCCGAACTTTCGATATGCGGTTCCGTTCGTTTCACTCTCTCCACCCAAATTAAAATGTCGCGCGGCGACATTTTAACTTCGCATATCTAATCGTTATACGAAATAAATTTTTGATCTTTTTTTATATTTTCCCGTGGTGATTGATGAATAAGGATGCGAAACAAAATTTTTCCGAGTGATTTTAAAGGGGTATTAGGTGTTTTTGTCCGTTGCGAAACGGCCAAAAACCGATTTAACATTTTAAATTATATGACTACCGATATAAAAAATTGGCTTCCTGAATTTCAAGCGGCGGCTGAAACAGACGCAGAGCTGGGTAACTATTTTTTCACAGTTCCCGAGATTAATCAGCTGATAATTAGCAAGTCATGGCTAGTTTTAGGCAGAAAAGGAACTGGAAAAACAGCCATATACAAATATCTTGAAACGGCAGATAGGGACGCTTTAAAAGGATACTCTGTAATATCTTTAAATTTCAAAGATTATCCGTGGCCTATTCATAAATTGTATAAAGAAGTTCTATCTGGCGAATTATCAGCATATCAAAAAAGCTGGAAATATTTATTTTTTGTCAAAGCACTATCCAAACTTATTGAACAACAAGAAATTGATGGAAAAAAACTCAGTAAAGATATGAAATGGGCCAAAAATTATATTGAAAAAATTTATGGTAAGCCATCTCCTACAATTTTAGAAGTGCTAAAATCAAAAATTGTAAGAATAGACAAAATAAAAGCACCCGGCGTTGATATGGGAGAACTGTCTTTTGATTTAGGCGAACTATCATTTGATAAAATTTCCGAAGACAAGGATCTTCAGGACAAGCTTCAATCGAATGCTTTTACATTATTAAATTATTTTGAAAATATTTTTAAAGAAAACGTTGCGGGCTATAAGTTTATGATTATTCTTGATCAATTAGATGAGAATTGGCTATCTGGAGAAATCGAAGAGTACAGCAAAGTTCTCATTAATCTACTTAATGTTTGCAGAAATATTTCCACAGATGAAAGTATTAATAAATTTTTAAAAATAGTTCCTTTCATGAGATCCGACATTTATCATTCCTTGCGATTTAATGATAAAAATAAATTATTTCAAGACAGCGCTATTGTGATTTCTTGGAATAACGAGAGTCTGGATAGAATGTTTTATCAACGAGTTAAAAAATATGCTCCGACAGAATTTGACTTAAATGAAAATAAAAAATCTGGCGTACTATTTGAAGTAGATTTTGTAAGACAGGGAACACCGCCATTTCATTTTATTACTAGAAGATCATTTTTTAGACCAAGAGATATAATTGTTTATTTCAACAAAATAAGCAAAATTCACCGAATAAATAAAACTGGATTATACACCTCTAATGAATTATATGATGCGGCCGTAGAAGCATCAACTAACGTATACGGTGAGATAATTGATGAATGGTCTAACCAATTTCCTGAAATTGAAAAATTGCTGGGGGTATTACAACTTATATCAGTCGAAACGTTCAAACACTCTGATTTTGTGACAAAATACAGACAGGGATTTCCAGGCGCAACAGAAATAGATATAAATAAACATTTAAATTTTCTATTCGACAACTCAATAATAGGGCAAAAAAAACAAGGCCGCTGGGAATATATTTGTAGCTCTCCAAATTTAAAAATGAATATTGAAAAAAGTTACCGCACACACCAAGCGCTCAAATATAGACTTCAGCTGACAGAAGGTAGGTCATAACAAAAAATCTAATACAAAGGTAGTGACTATCTCCACTTGCTTTGGTCGCACGAAAATGCTTTAATTAATCTTCGATTTGAGGTACAATAACGAATGACTTAACAACTATGGTTAAACCATATTTCGACAAAAACCACTTCAAACTATACCACGCCAATAGCATTGATCTGATGGCCGAACTCCCCGAAAACTCGGTGGACATGATTTTTGCCGATCCACCCTATCTTCTGTCAAACGGTGGTTTTACGGTCCATGCTGGCAAGATGGTGAGTGTAAACAAGGGCCAATGGGATGTTAGTAATGGTTTAAAAAAAGATTTTGAATTTCAGTTGTCGTGGATCGAGGCCTGTCACAGAGTTTTAAAACCAGGCGGGACTATTTGGATTAGCGGAACATACCACTCAATTTATCAGTGCGGTTTTGCCTTACAAGTAAAACATTTTCATATTCTCAACGACATCGCATGGTTCAAACCAAATGCTTCGCCAAATTTAAGTTGCCGTTTTTTTACCGCTAGCCACGAGACACTCATTTGGGCACGCAAAGACAAAAAGGCCAAACATAAATTTAATTACAATGCCATGAAAAACGGCAATTGGCCTGACGACTTTTTGAAAAAACCAAATTTACAAATGCGTAGCGTTTGGGCTGTATATCCGCCAAAAACTGCTGAAAAAATTCACGGCAAACACCCCACCCAAAAACCGATAGATTTGCTTGTGCGAATTGTTATGGCCAGCACCGACAAAGGCGATGTAATTTTGGATCCATTTACTGGCTCCTCCACAACTGGGTTGGCCGCTGTCTTGAATGAACGAAAATTTATCGGCATTGATTTAGAAAAAAAATATCTTGATTTATCAATTAAACGTTACAACGATCTTAAAAAAACACTATGAAAATTATCACTCGGGCAGTCGCCATGCGAAATTTAAAAAAGGCCGTCGGCAAAGATTTGCGTGAATTGGCCAAAGAACACAGAATTACCACCTACGAAACTGGCAAACAAAACAAGGGTTGGAAAGGATTAGTTTTGGAGAGAGTAGCTGGGTTGCAAACAAATGTTTCCAAAGCCCCTAACGGTTTATCGTGGGAACTAAAATCTGTCAGTTTTCATGAAGTCAAAGGACAATTGGTGCCAAAGGAAACGATGGCTATTACCATGATTAATCCAACGGAGTTAAAGCAGCACTCATTTTTTGAAAGTCATTGCTGGGCAAAATTAAAAGCGATAATTTTTTGTGCCGTTGCATGGCACGGCAAAAATGCCGATAACGCCGAACTGATAAAAGTGACCAGTTTAGATTTTGCGGAAACAGACGAGCTTATACAAGAAATTAAGGCGGATTATGATTTTATTCGCAACAAGCTTATCAAAAAAGGTTTTAAATCGTTGACCGGCACAGATGGCAAGTGGATACAGGCGAGGACAAAAGGCGCGGGACACGGATCGACGAGTCGCGCTTTTTACGCCCGCACATCATTAGTAAAAAAGATATTTGAAACTGCTAAATAATTTTTATGAACGAGATTATTTATATCTTAACCAACGAAGCCATGTCAGGTTATGTTAAAATTGGTCGCACTTCTACCAACCTTGAACAACGAATCAGAGAGCTTAGTGCTTCTACAAGCATCCCAATCCCCTTTACTTGTTTTTATGCGTGTACGGTTAACAACGCACAATTTGTTGAACACCAACTACACGACGCTTTTGATAACAACCGAATAAACCCCAAGAGAGAATTTTTCCAAATAGCACCAGAACGCGTGGTATCGGCCCTAAAACTGGCGGAGATCGAAAATATTACACCAAAAAAGGATTTTGTTGAAAACAAAGAAGATCAACAAGCCCTCATCAAAGCCAGAAAAATAAGAGAAAAATTTAACTTCAACATGGCTAAAATTCCAGTTGGTGCCGAGCTGGTTTTTAGTCGGGACGAAAATATCAAAGCCAAAGTGCTTGATAATCACTCTATCGAGCATGACGGCAAAAAAACCTCTCTATCAAGTTCTGCCCAAAAAATACTCGGGTATGATTACGGCGTCGCTGGTACTGATTATTGGATGTATGAAGGCGAGACACTGGACGAACGAAGAAAACGATTGACAACACAAGAATAATGTGTTTTGTCTTTTGGGCATTCACCCCTCGCCCCTCTGCCCAAAATCCAAAACGGAAAAATTTTGTTCGCGATTATTAATAACGAAACGGCGACACGGGAAAATATAAAAAAGGATAAAAAATTTACATCGTACAACAGCCGATATGCGGTTACACTCCTCGTTCCTCGTCGTTCCACCCATATTTGCTATGCAAACATCGCATATCGGCGTACATTCGGCAAAATCGCTTCGCTCTTTTGCCGAATGGTTCGCGGGCTCCGCGAACCATTGTGCGAAATTCAAAAAATATTTTTCTTTTATTAATAATTTTGACAGGCGCTTATGAAAACAATTTTAGTAGATGCAATTAACGCTTTTGTAATAGAAGGCGAGGGTGTCTTTAATGAAATGTATAAAATGCTTGAGCAATACCCAAACAGAAAAATCATCTTGACTGGTGCTAATGATGAGCAGATGGTAATGTTTGGCTTAGATAAGATGCCCTACGAAGTCTTTACGCTTAAACATAACCCTGAGAAAGCAGATCCGAAGTATTTTGAAACTATGCTCAAGCATTTTAATCTTGAAGTAAAAGACGTTGTGTATTTTGAGCATAATTTAGACGCTGTAATGAGCGCTCAATCTGTTGGTATTGATACATTTCATTACGACCAAAACACTAAAGATGTGCAAGCGTTAAAAAAGTTTATAGATGAAAGCCTGTCAAAATAAAAAGGAACGAAAAATATTTTTTGAACATCGCACAACACGGCATATCCGGCTCAGAAAATTGACGCAATTATATTTTAAAGGAGTGTCAATTTTCTTCGGCCCAAATTTTTGTTCCGCTATCGCTGCACAAAAACTTCGGATGATGCCGATACGTTAGCTGAAATAAATAATGTTTTTTAATTTTTCTTTTTAATGATTGCTATTTCTTTTTTCTCGTTATGAAAATATTTCTAATCGGTCCAGGTGGTGTGGGCAAGTCAACGTGCGGAGAAATTTTGGCGAATTTGCTCGGCTATAATTTCATCGATTTAGATGTGGAATTTTGCAAACGCGTTGAAAATGTTGGCAGTTATATTAACAACTTCGGATATGAAAAATATTGCCTTGAAAATTCCAAATTGTTCTACGAGATTTTGAGCCAACATTTAGAAAATTTTGTTTTCTCTCTGTCCTCTGGATTTTTAATTCATGAGGATATGGATGAGCTAACTTTGAAGCATAAACAAACCTTGAAAGATGAAGGAATTTCCGTTTTACTTCTGCCTGCAGAGTCTTTAGATGAAAGTACGGAAATCGTCGTTAAAAGACAACTTTCAAGGGGCTTTGGATTAAAGGAAGACAGAGAGAAGACAAAATTTATTCAACGCTTTCCGATTTATAAAGAGCTTGGTGATATTAAAATATTTTCCCATGCTAAGTCTGAAATTATAGCCGAGCAAATGAAAAAAGAAATAGCATTTTATAATGAAGAGAAAAATTAAAAAATATTATTTACATCAGCTAACACCGAATATGAGGTTCAAAAAATTTGCACAAAATATAATAACAAGGAAAGCAAATTTTTCTCAACCCAAATTTTTGCCCTTTTCTTCTATTGATATATAATAAGGAAGCGGACAAAAACTTCTCATATTCGGATACGTTCGGCAAAATCGCTTCGCTCTTTTGCCGAATGGTTCGCGGGCTCCGCAACCATTATACGACATTTGAGAGTGTGCCTTTACTCTAGAAAAAAGTGGGGCTAAATTTATAAACGATCTAACCTCTTATCTTAATATGGAGAAAAAAATTGTAGAAAAAATCTTTGAATCGCACGGCTTAGGTAAAGTTAAGTCCGTTGCAAATATTGAAATTGGCTTCACAAACAAAGTCTATCTTGTGAATGACGACTTTATCCTCAAAGTTTGTGAAGATGAGAGCAACGAACAAAAGTTTGAAATTGAGGTGTTTTTCTACAATTTTTTCAAAGATAAAATTCCTGTTCCTGAAATCAAAGTTTTCAATAAATCAAAGAGTATTTATGGCAAATTTTTCATGATTTACCCAAAGATTGAGGGCGATAATTTGTATGCAAAATGGCATTTGTTGAGCAACGAGCAGAGGAAAATCATCATCAAACAGCTTTGCGATATTCTAAAAGTCATCAACAAATCGCCCTACGATGAATTTCTGCAAAAGTTTGATGTAAATTTTTCGGACAATTGGCACGACAAGATACTCAACCAAATCCAAAACTCATTAAAGAAAATTGAGGAAAAGAAACTTCTGTCTCCTGAATTTATCAAAGCCATCAAAAAATTTGTGGACGACAATCATCATGTACTCAAAGAACAAAAACTGGCACTCGTTTACTGGGACGCTCACTTTGATAATATCCTCGTTCAAGACACAAAGATTGTCGGACTTTTGGACTTTGAAAGGACAGAAGTTTCTTCAATTGATTTCGTTTTGGACATTGTCAAAAGAATGGTTGAGTATCCAAAAAAGTATATGTCCGAAAAATTTGAAAAATTTGCCAAAAAAGAAGACTACGCTCATCTCCTGGATTGGTTTCAGGAATTTTATCCAGAACTTTTTAAATTTGAAAATTTGGATAAGAGGTTAGATCTCTACGCAGTTGAACACGATTTAGATACTCTGATTTGGTATCCTGATTCTGTGGAAGTAAAACAAATGATAGCCAAAACAGTAAAGTATGATAGCCCCACTTTTTAAAATAATGGACGGCACACTCTCAAACGCTTCGGGGACGCTGCGCTTTCGTCGCTATCGCTCCTCGCCCTCGTATAACAAGGGATATACGGTTCGGGGCTCGGCTCGCCCCTCACCCAAATTTTGCTCCGTTTCACTCCGCAAAACTTCGTATATCCCTGACGTTATGTGAAATTGTATTTTTTTACCATATGAATGAGAAAGAATTTCTAAGCAAATATTGGTACAAAGTAGAGCTCACAAAATTATGTAAAAAGTTTTGTCTTCAAGCCCATGGAACCAAATCTGATTTAGAAAAGAGAATATTATGTTTTATTAAATATGGAACTCGGTCTCATGAAAAAAAAGTTAAAAGAAATTTTGATAAAAACCATCAGATAGGCCTGCAAAGCAAATTTTTCACAGATGGACTATCTTTTAATGACAGTTTGCGGTCATTCATTTCTGCACACTTAGGGGTAAAAAAAATTTCTTTTACTAAACACATGGCACATGCGGTAAGAATCGCAAAAAAAGAAAAAATGGATATTACTGTAGCAGAACTAATCAAAATTTTAAAAACTCCAAAACATTTTTTTCCTGAGACCGATGAAGACAAAACTTGTCAATGGAATAATTTTGTTAGAGATTTCAATAGATCAAAACTAACACATAATTTTGAAAATAAACTAAAAACCGCTGCTCTACTTTGGCAGCAGGTTAGAAATTCTAAAGAAGATAAGAAATATTCAGATAGTTTACTTAAAAAGCATAGTCAGCTAATAAAAAAATACAACAACACTTAACAGCCGATATGCGGTTCAAGAAAAAGTGAAAAATCTTTTAATGGTAGCACTTTTTTCTCACCCATATTTCGCACATTTTAATTTTTAATAATAAGGATGTGCGAAACATCGCATATCGGCAACGTTATGTGAAATAAATTTTTTGATTATTTGTTTTTTTGTGATTGACGAACGGCGAGGGGGGGGGCGACGAGCGAGCGAATTGAGGGGGTATTAGGTGTTTTTCATCTGTGCGAACAGGTAAAAAACCGATTTTATATACAAAAATATAGAACGCCCAACTAATTGTATCACAAGCCAAAATGTGATAAAATACCTGTATAAAATAATATGACCGAAGCAGAAGGGATATTGCAACTTCAAAACTTTTTTGGCATAAATCCTATTTATTCTAGGACTGTTTATGATTTGGCAGATAAAGCCAATCTAATAGAAGATGCGACCAAAATAATAAGCGAGAGACCAAAACCATTTGTAAAATGGGTCGGTGGCAAACGACAACTCTTGAAACAATTTAAAAACTTAAATTTATACCCTCCACACGACTTTAATCCAATAAAAAATACCTATTTTGAACCTTTTGTTGGTGGTGGGGCGGTTTTTCTTGATCTGCTACCCAAAAAAGCCGTTTTGTCAGATTTAAACTTTGAACTAATTACTACTTATAAAGTAGTTAAAAATGATGTTAATAAATTAATAAAATTATTAAAAACATATAAATACGATAAGGATTTTTTCTTAAAAATTAGAAGTAAACCTACTAAAGATTTGTCAGATGTTCAAATTGCGGCAAAATTTATTTATTTAAACCGCACTTGCTTTAATGGATTATACAGAGTGAACAGCAAAGGCGAATTTAATGTTCCCTTTGGTAGTTATAACAATCCCCTGATCTGTGATGAAGATAATTTGATAAAAATATCAAAAGCTCTTAAAAATGTTAAAATATTTAATGAAGATTATAAAAAAGTTTCAGAAAAAGCCAAAAAGGGTGATTTCATCTATTTCGATCCACCATATTATCCAGTAAACAAGACATCAAATTTTACTGGTTATACCGCAGAGGGGTTTTTTGAAAAAGAACAGACCGAACTACGAGATATTTTTGTTAAGCTACATAAACGTGGCTGTTTTGTAATGTTATCTAATTCTGATACTACTTTTATAAACCAGCTTTATTCAAATTTAGATAATAAAATTAAAATTCACAAAATTGTAGCTAACCGAAATATAAATTCAAAAGCTTCTGGGAGAGGAAAAATTAAGGAGGTTTTGGTGATTAATTATTAATTTTTTTATGAAAATTGAATCCAAGGATAGAAAAATAAAAAATCTGTTTCTTAATAAGAGGTATATCATACCTGATTATCAGAGAAATTATTCATGGGATACAAATGAAGAGGTGTCAGTTTTTTGGGATGATTTTATTTACTATCTGAATAATGAAACGGAGAGCAACTTTTTTATAGGGCCAATGGTTTTTAAGGCTGAAGATATCGAATCATCAGAATTTGAAGTAATAGATGGACAGCAAAGATTGATCACATTTTCTATATTGATAAGTGTTTTAGTTTCCCTTTTTAAAAAATATGGAAAAGAAGATTTAGCAAATGGGTTATTACAGTATTTAGTTTTTCGAGATGAAAAAAATGAAGAACAGTTGGTTATAGTTACATTAGAACCACATCCATTTTATCAACAAAGAATTTTCCATGCTGATGAAGCATCTCAACCTTCAAAAGAGAGCGAAGTTTTAATTGAAAAAGTTAGATTTTTTTTCAATCAACAAATTGAAAATAAATTAAATGAAATTAGAAAGGAGGAAGGGAAGGTCGAGTATTTAAAAAAAGTTAGGGATTATCTTTTTAATATTGATACTGTTGTTATCATCTCTAATGATGAAACTGACGCTTTTACCATATTTGAAACTATAAATACGAGAGGAAAAGATTTGCTTTCAATTGATTTGTTAAAAAATTATATCTTCAAAAATTTTAATTATAAAACAGGTATCCAGGAACCAAAAAATTCTTGGAAAATAATAACGGATAATGTAAGTAGTTCTCGTGACACATTCTTTAATAGGTTTTGGTCATCTTGGGTAGCAAAAGTAACAGAGAATAAATTATACCGCAGGTTCAGTGATTATATGAGAAAAACATCCGAAAGATGTTTTGGTAATACATCTGATTTATTAAAAGAGTTATTAATAGCATCTGACATTTATAGAAAAATTACCAAACCAAAACTTGATGATTGGAAAGAAAACAATCATTATCATATATATAATAATATTAAAAATATAAACGGATTATTTAATTTAAAAGTCCATTTTCCTTTTTTTCTAGCTTTATTTGAGGAATATGATAAAAAAAAAATATCGTATGAAACTTTTACAGATACGCTATTTTTCATGGAGAATTTTCACTTTATTTTTACCCACATAGTTTCTCCTAGAGCTTCTGGGCTTGATAATAAATATTCAAAATTTGCTATAGAATTAAGATTTTCAAATAACAAACCATCTGTTTTAAACAGACTAAAGGAGGAACTGTTTGAAAAAATACCTTCATTTGAAGAATACAGAGAAAAATTTGTGACTTTAAATTTTAAAGAAGATAAAGACACTATAAAATTTATCTTATTAAAAATAGAAAAAGAAAAAGACCCTTCAATCTCAATTGATTTTGATCTTCACTCAATTGAACATCTTTACCCAAAATCTGGCACTTCCATTAAAGATCCTAATCTGATAGGTAATTTATTTTTAATAGAACAGAAATATAATGAAGATAAAAATAAATCGGAACCATTTGTCAAATGGCCTGATTCAAACGACTCTGTAATAGAATACCTTAAAAAACAGACAAAGTATAAAACTACCAAAGAAGGATTAGAAAAAATAATTTTAAAAAATGTTTGGAATGACGATTCTATTTCTGATAGAACTGAGGAACTTGCTAAGTTTACTTATAATTTACTCAGTAAAAGATAAATATGCTCTCAAGTAAAAAATTAAAAGCATTACAAAAATATATTGACATTATTGAAATCAACAAAGGTAAAACTATCGGAGAAATTTGTAATTGCCTTTCCGGACACAATCACGAACACTACAAAAAAGGTGCGTCGGGTTTAATTGTAGAAAATTTGTTGGGTTTGACCAACAATGGATCCCCATTAGCAGATTTAGCAGAATTAGGTGTAGAAATTAAAGTAATACCGATTCAATTAAATAATTTAAAAGTAAAAGAACCAACTCAGATCAAAATGATAAATTTTTTGGAAGTAGCCAAGGAAACATGGGAAACTGCTAAGATCAGAGATAAAATAGAAACAATATTTTGGATTGCTTATGGTGTACCAAAAAATTTAGAGACAAGGAAAAACGAATCCCAAGACAAGTATATTTTATTGGACTGGTTTATAGATGTACCTGATAAGGAAAAACAGAAAGTTTTTAAAGAGGATTGGGAATTTATACAATCTTATATAGTTCAAGGAAAAGGCGATAAACTTTCTTGCTCAATGGGTACTTACATAGAACCAAAAACTAAAGGGAAAAACAATAAAGATGTAACGCCAGCACCAGATGGAAAAGGTGGAATTATCAAAGTTAGAAGAAGAGCCTTCTATTTTAAAAAGAATTATACTAATAATAATGTTGTGTCAGAATTAGATTTTAGTGGTATTAAAAATGGAAAAAGTTAAACTAAAACTTCATCCAGATACTTTTGATTTGGAGTGTACGACTGTTTGGTCATTTCCACGTCGTGGAAATTGGGCGACACACAAATCAGATTGGCGAGGAAATTGGGCACCAGAAGTGGTGCGTAATTTGATTTTGCGTTACTCCAAAGAAAAAGATCATCTACTTGACTGTATGATCGGTGGTGGCACGACTGCCATAGAAGCAAAAATTTTAAATAGACACATTACTTGTGTCGATGTAAACGAGGAGGCTTTGGAGCGAACAAAAAAATCTTTAGAGTTTACTGTTGAAAATACAGCAAAACAGAGAATTGTAAAATGTGACGCTCGAAACATGGAGTTTATTAAGGACGGAGAAATAGATTTTGTACTGACTCACCCACCCTATGTTGATATTGTAAAATATAGTGAAGGTAAAATTAAAACAGATTTATCAAACATACACGACATAGACGAATTTGTTGAAGAAATAGGCAAGATTGCCAAGGAATTACACCGAGTTCTAAAAACAGGGAAATATTGTGCAGTTTTAATGGGCGACACACGCAGAAACAAAATGTATCAACCACTGGCTTTCAAAGTAATGAGCAAATTTTTAGATTGTGGCTTTCAACTAAAAGAAGACATAATCAAAAAACAACATAACTGCAGTGCCACTGGTTTTTGGGTAAAGCGCTCAAAAGAAAGCAACTTCCTTTTGATCATGCATGAACATCTGTTTATTTTTCAAAAATAAAACAAAAAAACTTTTAAACATATTATAATATGCCAAATGAAGATATAATAAAAATATTATTAGATAAAATGTTTAAGGTTAGTCCTTGGGGTGCTTTTGCTTTAGTTGCTCTTATTATTTTAGCGGCTGTCATTTTGTGGTTTATAATTAAAAATAAAAATACTTCGGTTAATAAACAAAAAAATGTTATTAAGGGTGATATTAATGGTTCAGAAATTAACAATGTAAAGATAGTCAAATAAAAATATGTGTGACGATAGCTGTGCAAAACAAGAAAATGTCTTTAAGGGTGATATTAACAACTCTGAAGTTAATGCATTGAAAATTGAAGATAATCGACATTTCACTGTTATTCAACAAACCATCAACCAAAACAATCCTTCAATCGTGAATAATATTAGCACGGATGAACTTACGAATAAAATAAGTAAAGAATTGTTATCCGGTATTAAATTACTATTACCCGCTCAATCAGAAATATCGGAACAAATAACAGCAACAACTGCAGTTGATTTGTCGGACGAATATAATAAGATTATCGACAACGCACGAGATCAAATAAATTCTCACAACCCAAATAAATGCATTGAAACTTTAGATAATCTCTATAATCGAATTAAAGATCAAAATATAGATAATTTTATCAGATTTCGCATTCTCACCAATTACGGTGCGGCTTATTTAGATTTGGGCAATCAAGAAGAGTGCGCAAAATATTTCCTTGATGCATTTCAGTATTCACCAGAATTAGAAAAAGCCAAAATAAATAAAGCACTGGCTCATGTATTCTTAAAACAAAACGATCAAGCACAAGTAATTATCTCCGAGATTTTAAAAAATAATCCTGTATGTTTAAGAGCTTTGTCTCTTCATATACAACTATCTGATTCAAGGGAAGAAGCAGATAGAAGAGTCATGGAAATACCAGAAAATATTAAAATCGAAAGGGAAATATCAATGGCTATTGGTGGTGCTTATTTAAGAATATCTAATGATTTGTCAAATGCAGAACAATGGTATGAAAAAGCAAAGGATGCAGAAGATGATATAAACATAAATATTTTGGCGACATTGGCTGAAATCAAGCTTCAAATAGTTTTAAAAGCAAATACAGCACTTATCGGACAGCAAGCTAATGAAGAACAACGTAGTAAGTTGAAGGAGGCTGTAGATTTATTCTCTACAGTTATAGAAAAAACAAAAAATACTGATTTTTATAACTCAATTCATTCTTGGATAAATAGCAGGGGTGTGGCATTGGGTATACTAGGTGATTTGCGAAAAGCAAAAAATGATTTTCAAGAAGCTCGCAGATTAAAACCAGATGAAATAATGTATTCAAAAAATGTTATTATTTATTCAATTGAAACTGGAGATGAAAATGAAGCAAAAAATATTATAAATGATATTGAACAAAGCCTTGAGCTACCGGCTGACATTGCAATCTTAAAAGCACAGATTCTACTAAATGGAAAAGACGCTGACAAAAAAGAAGGCATTAAAATTATTCAAGGTTTATCTAAAGCTGAAAATGACGATTTGAACACTAAGTCTGCTAATCGACTGATGATTAATGTATATTTAGAAAATAATGATTTTGAAAAAGCTATAAAATTAAATAACGAATTAATTGATAAAAATCCGACAGAAATAGCGTATCTAATAGATCAAGCGAGAATATTAAAAAAACAAAACCTTAATAATGATGTAAATACTGTTTTGGATAAGGCACTTAAAGATTTGCAAATTATATCTGACATAAAAACAAAAAAAGAACTGGCTGATTTACTGTTTTTTAATCAAAGATACTCGGATTGTTGGCCAATATACGAAACAATAACAGATGTTAAAATTGAAAGCATCCAAAGATATAGATTTATTTTTTCTCTTTTTAAAAGCGGACTCTATAAAAAGGTTTTAGAATTGGTTGAATTGATTAAAAAAGACGGAATACCAGATTACATAGCAGAAATAGAATCAGTCATATATGAAGAAATAGGTGACGTACCGGGGGCTATTGAAACACTAAAAAATTATTTGAAAAAGAAACCGGATCACTTTGAAATTGAATTATCACTCGCCAACCTTTATTTTAGAAGTGGTGATAAGAATTCTATTGATGAGTTTCTTAATAAATATAATACCTATATATCAAGCGAACCAAAAAATATTTTTCAACTTGCATTTTTACTTCAAGAACTAGGACAAGATAAAGAGGCGTTTGATTTAATTTATAACCTTTGGAGGAATAACCAAAATAATCAAGAAGTATTATCAAATTATATATTTTTCTTTTTACTACGCAACAAAAAGGAAAAAGATGATTTTCTTTTAGAACCCATCGAACAATCACTGATCGGTTCTGCTATAACAATCGAAGATGAAGAGGGATCTGTAAACGAACATTTACTTCTGGATGAAAAAGACGCGCCTGTCTTGCCTGAAGAATTAGCAGTTTCTTCAAAATTAGGTAAATTACTTATTAACAAAAAAAGAGGTGAAAGAATTGTTTTAGATGATATTTCAGAACAAAAGCTTAAAATAATAAATATACAAAATAAATATTTGTTTGCCTATACTAAAACGCTCAAAATTATAAACGAGCACAGAGTTGATGTAGACGGCTTAATAAGCTTTAAAACAAAATTAGATGATAATGGTCAAGATATCAAAAATAAGCTTGAAAAAGTAGCCAAAAATGATAATCGTAAATCTTTTTTGGATAGTGTGATAGAACTTTACAAAATTAAACGTTTGACTACCGGTGTACTCGCAGATATGACAGGAAAAGATTATTTCGAGACTTACAATCTCTTAACAAATACTCCACAACTTGGTTTATATTGTTCTGACGGAACTATCGCTGAAAGAGTGGAGGCATTGTCATATAATTTATTGGATGACAAATACTCGTTAATAATAGATTTAAGTGCTCTATTTACAATATTTAAGCTTAATATCCAAAATATAGTTATAGAAAATTATCCTAAAATCATTATTTCTAATGCAACTAAGCAATTTATCAAATATCAAGTTCAAGAATATAAAAATGGAATTAAATCAAGAGAAAGAGGTTATGTCTATACTGACGACAATGGAGAAATAAGATACATGGACATTCCTAATGAAATGATAGAGGCAAATCAAAAATTATTGGAATCAATGGATGACTGGATAGAGAAAAACTGTAATACAGAGCCAGCTGTTTCTTTACTTGAGCTTGAATCTGAAAGAAGAGATAAACTTAATAAAATATTAGGAAAATCATTTTTAGAAACGGCCATGATAGCTACCCAAAATGATAACTATATAATGCTATCAGATGATTATGTATTTAGAACACTGTCAAAAAACGATTTGAAAGTTAAAGGTATTTGGACTCAAGTTTTACTGATGAATCTTTTGGATAAAAATAAAATTACCGATGAAGAGTATGGGGGATTTGTACTGCAACTATTACAGATGAATTATGATTATATTACTATCAATGAAAAAGTCGTTATAAGAGCAATAGAAAGGGACAATTGGAATCCAGAAAATAATTTCAATTTTGTGTCTAAAGTTTTAAATGCTAATAAAACATCACCAGTTTCAGCTTCAGAAATATTAGCCAATGTTATTTATGAAATCTGGAAAAAAACACTTTTAAATGAAATTAAAAGAAATAGTATTTTTACTAATCTTTTAAATAATTTTGTTCAAAACTACCCCAAAAGACAAGAACTAATTAACTTATTGATCTCTAAAATAAAAATCCGTTTTGCTCTTACTCCCATTTGGCGAGATGAAATACTATTGTTAGTTTCACATTGGAAAAAATAACTTTTGACGACCGCTATCATTTGATGATCTGTCCCCGCCGCAAATTTTTACAGGTTCCTTTGGGAGTACAACAAATAAAAATACTGTTAATTAAACGACCTAAAGGCCAAAAAGCGATATGGCTACAGGGGCCATTCACCCCTTTTGTTCCCCTCTGTCCCCTTTCGCCATAGTGATTGACGCCCCCCCCCCTGACCCCCCCGTGATTGAACGGCGAACGAAAAAAACAAATAATCAAAAAATTTACAACACATAACACGGTATATGCGGTTCAGAAAATAGCGATAAATTATATTTTTCAATGGAATCGCCATTTTCCTCTCCCATATTTGCCTTCGCTTCGCTCGGCAAACATCGCATATACCGAACGTTCGTCGAAATTTTTATTCTCCGCCAACTTTATTTTTCAAATAAAGGTAGGCGGCAAGCCACACCGACTGATCGTGATTACTTCGCATAACGGTTACGACGAAATTCTACTTTTTGAAAGTATAATATCGTCGAACGCATGTTATGCGACATCCCGACTGCCCCTTTGGCATTCGGGACGACATAATCACGGTCGGTGTGGAGAATCAAAACATCGCAAAACTACCGATATGCGGTTCCGTTCGCCTGCGGCTCTCTTCACCCAAATTGAAATGTCGCTGCGCTCCATTTCAACTTCGCATATCTTATCGTTAGACGAAATAGCTCTCTTATTTATTAAACCACGATAATGAATTGGATTTTATTAGCAATATTGACGGCATTTTTTTATGGCACGTATAATGTGTTTATTAAAGTTTCGTCAGGCCATATCAACCAAATAGTTGGAGCCGTTATTCTTCAAGTAGTAGCTGCTCTTGTTGGTAGTCTGGTTTTAGTATTCCTAAAGATAACGAATAGCCCCTTGGTTATTTCTCAAAAAGGGGTTGTCTATGCTATTTTCGCTGGTATTGCAGTAGGTTTAGCTGAAATTACATCGTTCTATGTTTTTTCAAAGGGTGTTAGTATTTCCGTTGGCCTTCCAATTATTATAGGCGGTTCGGTTTTAGTCGGAGCTATTCTTGGCCTGACTTTTCTAGGAGAGACGCCAAATCCAATTCATTATTTAGGTATTGCCACGATTATTGCTGGGATTATAATACTTACAATAAAATAGGAACGAGAGCTACATCGTCTAACAGCGTGTATCAGGTTCAGAAAATTTGCGTTATTATAAGTATAGAGGTTTGCAAATTTTCTTCACCCAAATTTTTTCTCATTTCATTTCGAAAAAACTTCTGATACACGCAAACGCACTCGTGTTGCGTTAAAACTCCGCTAATCTAAGCTGTTTTTGTTCGCCGATTTCTGAACTTTGCAATTTGGTGTTGGAAATTAGGC